>PDWI01002158.1_pt1 | contig 31167 bp, 18 predicted proteins | sample 1430891 | NCBI WGS metagenome assembly PDWI01 (sample SAMN01162508, study PRJNA174530) | Oral metagenome, whole genome shotgun sequencing project. | biome: Marine environment; feature: Marine mammal; material: Swab sample of the gingival sulcus; isolation source: swab sample of gingival sulcus... | reverse complement strand
ATAAAATCCTTCATAAATATTTATATTATTTTTTGTATAGTTTTCATAAGGGATAGAGGCAAAGAGTGCTATGAGTGAGGTTTTAAAATCTTCTAGTTTGGCATCAAATAGTGAATAATAGGCTTTATTTCTATTTTCATTGATTTTAGTATTATTTTTTATAAATTCTTGTAAAATAGTAGTATTTAGACTTAATTTAACTTCTTTATTCGGTACTTGTAAAAAATATTCAAATCCACCCATTGGGCTTTGTTTTAGCTTTTTTATAGTTAAATACCCTGTCTGATAAAGTACTACTTCTATATTTATATTTTCTATATCAAAGGAGTTAAGTATCTCTTCACCTACACTTATATTTTCTAAATCAGGTAAATAGTAGTTTTGTTCATTTATTAGTTTTATTAAGAAACTTGGATTTCCTGTTTCAAACCAGTAATTTTTATATTCAAAACCATTTGCTATAAAAAGTAAAATATCAAAAGGGTTATAGACTTTATCTTTTAAAAAGTTATAGCCATTGTACCAAAGTTTTAACTCTTCTAAGTCTACATCTTGCAAGAGTGGTTTAAAAGTAGTTTCTATATCATTTTGAGTATAGCCACAGATATTTCCAAATTTTTTATCTAAGCTTATATCATAGATATTATTTAGTCCTGAAAATACTGAAACTTTTGAGAACTTACTTACTCCTGTTAAAAATACAAATCGTATATATTGATCACTATCTTTTAAAACTTCATAAAACCCTTTTAAAGTCTCTTTTGCGTATTCTCTCATCTCTTTATTTAAGATATTATCTAAAATTGGTTTATCATATTCATCTACTAAAACTACTACTCTTTGATTATATTTTTTATAGGCTTGTCGGATAAGGTAAGCTAAGCATGTTCCTTTTGTCCAATTATGTTCACAAGTCAAACCTAAATCTTCCATATTATTTCTTAATATCTTAGCAAAGATATCTTCTAAGTTTTCTTTTGTTTGCATATTCCCTGCAAAACTAATCTCTATGATTGGATATTTTTGAGTAAAATCATATTTATCTTCTATATATAAATTTTTAAAGTACTCTTTTTTTCCCTCAAAGATATTTCTTAAGGTATCTAAAAATAAAGATTTTCCAAATCTTCTAGGACGAGATAAAAAAATATATTTATAATTCTCTATTAAGTCATAAGCTTCTTTGGTTTTATCGATATAGAGATAATTCTCTTCTCTTATTTCGCTAAAAGTTTGTATCCCTATTGGGAGTTTTGTTCTTTGCATTTTTTATCCTCCTATAATTGTTTTAGTAATCTTCATCGTAACTAAGGTCTGGTTAAAGTTTTATTAAGGTATAGATTAGAAAGTAGTTCATCTTCGTCGTGCAAAGTTTAGTTTTTTTGGATTTGGCTAAATTTTATCCTACAAACTCATATTTCAGCTTGCTTAATATATAATAACACATGTTTAATAAAGAATTTTTAAAAACCTTAACAGTACTCTATGTAGAAGATGATGATAGTATCAGAATGTCACTTTCAAATGTTTTAACAAAGATATTTTCAAAAGTTATTATTTGTAAAGATGGAGATGATGGATATAAAAAATTTTATGAATATACCCAAGAAAAAAACGCTAAAATAAACCTTATCATTAGTGATATAAATATGCCTCATAAAAATGGTATAGAGATGGTAACTGATATTCGTAAATTAGATCAAGATATTCCTATTGTATTTACTACAGCTCATGGAGAATCTGAATACTTAATGGAGTCTATAAAACTCAAAATTGCCTATTATGCTCTTAAACCGATTAATACAGCAGAACTATTAGATAATATTTCAAATTTTTGTATGATAGAGTACAACAAAACATTAGTAGAAGAAAAATCAAATCAAATTACTCAATATATAGATATTATAAACACCATAACTTCTATTTTTAAAGTAAATACATTGGGAATTATTATAGAAGTAAATGATCTTACTTGTGAACTTTTAGAGTATTCAAAAGAGGAATTAATAGGGATGCATATTGATTCTCTTTTACAACAGGAAACTTTTGACAATGCTTTAAAACTTATAGAAAATAAAGATTTGATTAAAATAAAATTAAAACTTAAGTCTAAATCAGGAATTATATTTTATATGAATACAACTCTTATAAGCCAAAAAAGCCAATACACCCAAGATATTACAAGTTTTCTTTATATTTGTATAGATCAAACAGAAGATGAGATAGAAAAACAGCAAACAATGCAAAAAGTACGAAAAAATATAATGCAACAAAAAACGAAAGAATCAAATCTTTTAAAAATAACCAAAGATCTTGAAAATGAGATAGAAAGGATAAAAGCTTCATCTATTAGTAGTAAAGACTCTCAACTTATATTAAATGCTTTAGCAAAAGAGAAACAAAAAGTTGCCACTTTAAATACTCAAATTTTACATTATGAAGAAAAAATTGCAAAACTTTCTCAACAGGCTGTAAAAATTGATGAAAATGAAAAAGCTAAAAAGATTGAAGAGATGAGAAGACTTGAAGAGTATGCAAATGAAAAAGAAAAATTTCAATCAAAAATTATAGAACTTCAAGCCCTTGTTTCTAAATTAGAAGCTAAGCTAAAAAAGAAAATCGTGGACTAATTTTCCTTATCTATATCACAAAAATAAAAAAAGGAGCTACAAAAATAGCCCCAATTTTTTAATAAAGTTTTGTTACTATAAGTAGTAATAAGACTATTATTGTGAAAAGCTTTACCATAGTGTACTCCTTGTGTTAGCTTTAGATACACCATAAAAAAAGGTAGGCTCATGACTTCCTACCTTCTAAAGTGTACCTTATAACTAACACAAAGTACGATAAAACTTTTCACTAAAAACATTGTACAAAACAAAACATAAAAAGAAGATAAGAAAGATTACTACTTTGTTGAATTTCCAAGATTTAATATTGATTTATCTTTTCTTTTTTAAAATCACACCTGATTCTATATGAAAAGAGTATGCAAACTGATCAAATAAGGCAAACCTTTTTATAGTATGTGTTTTACTTAACTCTTCTAAATCCCTATGCAATGTTACAGGATTACAGGAGATATAGATAATATTATCAAACTCTTGTGATAATTGTGTTGTCGTTTCATCAAGTCCAGCTCGTGGTGGATCTAAAAAGATTGTGCTAAAATTATAACTCTCTAAATCGATATCTTTCATACGCGTAAACTCTCGCACTTTTTTTCTAGCTTGAACAAACTCTTCACTTGACATTCTTATAAATTCTATATTTTCTACATTATTTAAAGCACAGTTCTCTTTTGCTGATCGTATAGAAGTCTTACTAATCTCTGTGGCAATAACTTTTCGAAACTTTTTTGATAATGGTATAGTAAAGTTACCACCTCCACAGTAGAGTTCACATAAATCACCATACGCTTCAATATTATTAAGTACCCATTCAATCATCTGAATATTTACATTTTGGTTTGGTTGTGTAAATCCACCCTCTTTATAGATAAATTTAAAATCATCACCGTTTATTTGTAAAGTTTCCTCTATACAATCGTTTGATAAAATAACTTTTTGTTTTCTACTTCGTCCAATAATTTTAATACCAAATTTATTTTCCAACTCTTTTGCTTTTATACTCCAAGCACTATCTAGTTTTCTATGATAAATCAAGGTCACCAAAATATCAGCAGTCGTTGAACTTAAAAATTCTACGGTAAATAGTTTATAATTTAGATCAGAATCTTCACTTAAACTCTTTAATAAAACAGGCATAAGTTTTGCTATATCCTGGCTAACGATACTACAGGCATCGATAATTAAAGTATTTTTTTCTTTATCATTCATGGCATAATGTAAAGTAAAACTATTATCTTCATTAAATGTCTTCCAGATTCTAAACTCAGCCCTATTTCGAAATGCCCCATCTTTACTTTTTATAATATCTATGCTTGAATCCCATAAATTTTTAAATCTCTTTTTTTCAATCTCAATTTTTACCGATAATTGCTCAAGATAAGAAACCCCTCCAAGAGTACAACTACCACACACCCCGAAATATTCACAAATCATCTACTATCCTACATTTTTATAATATTTTATATGCTATTATACCGAATGATAAATAAAAATTTTAAAGAACAACTAAGTGACCTGCTGAACTGTGATATCAAGTCTTTATACCCTCTTGCACGAGAACTAAACAGAAAACTTTATTTTTATGTTGGACCTACAAATAGTGGAAAAACATATAAAGCTATGCAGGAGATGATACAATCTGATACAGGTACATATCTAGCCCCTTTGCGACTTCTAGCTTTAGAAAACTACGAAGCACTTAAAAAGAATAATATTCCAACTTCACTTATAACAGGGGAAGAGGAGATTTTTGATGAGGAGGCTGGGCACATCTGTTCCACTATAGAGATGATAAACTTTAATCTTGAAGTAGATATTTGTGTTATAGATGAAGTACAGATGTTAGATGATGAAGATAGAGGTTGGGCGTGGGTGAATGCTATTTTAGGCTCACCCGCTAAAAAAGTTATTATGACAGGAAGTGTAAATGCACTTGATATTATAAAAAAAATAGCTCTGTATTTAGATGAGGAACTTGAAATTGTAAAATTTAAAAGAAAAAACCCTTTAAAAGTAGATGAAAAACATACTATATTAAAAGATATTAAACCAGCAACTGCCTTGATAGCTTTTAGTAGAAAAGAGGTTTTAGCTCTTAAAAATAAACTAAGTAAATTTCACACTGTTTCTGTTTTATATGGAAACTTAAGTCCAGAAGTAAGAAAAGAGGAAGCAAAACGATTTAGGGAAGGGAAAAGCGATATTTTAGTAGCAACAGATGCTATTGCTATGGGATTGAATCTTCCTATAAAACACATACTTTTTACTACAGACAAAAAATTTGATGGGAAAGAGAAACGCCCACTTACCCCAAATGAAGTGATACAAATATCAGGGCGAGCTGGTCGTTATGGACACCATGAGATAGGACATATTGGTGCTACTTCAAAAACAGTACTATTGCATATAGAAGATATGTTTACCTCCCCTATGAAAACCATAAAACCACCTGTAAAAGTAAAAGCAACTCAAGTGCAAGTAGAAGAATTATCTGCACACTTAGGAACAAAAAATTTAACAACTATTTTAAAATACTTTTCCAAACATATGAAATATGATGGTCCCTTTCAAGCCGTTAACTTAAAAGGAATGCTAGAACTTTCATCTATGTTAGATCAAAAAAAAGATTTAAGTTTAGATGATAAATATATGTTAAGTAATGCTCCTATAAATACAAGATCTCCGTTAATTTTAAACGGATATAAAAAATATGTAAATGCAATCCTTACACATAAAGTTACAAAATTTAGACTCTCATCTAAAACAAACGGGATTGCTAAAACACAATTAGAACTCCTCCAAGCAGAAGATGAAGTAAAGAAAATCTCACTTTATTTATGGCTTTCATATAAATTACCAGAACTATTTCCAGATAAACAAAAAGCAGAATTATGTCGAATAGAGGTAAATAATTTTTGTGAAAACTCTTTAAAATCAAATAAACGATTAAAACCGATGGAAAATCGTAATCATAACAGAAGAGACAATCAAAATAATAGATTCCAAAGAGATAGAAACAAAAGAGATCCTAACTCACAAAGACATAGACCCAGACCTCAAAAAAGGGAAAAATAACTCTATTTTGATATAATCACAACTATATAAAATTTTAAAAAAAAGAGAGTAAATAATGCAATCAGATCTATCTATTATTATCCTAGCCGCTGGACAGGGTACAAGAATGAAGTCTTCTATTCCTAAAGTTCTCCATAAGATCTCTGGGAAAGAGATGTTATATTATTCAATAGAAGAAGCACAAAAACTTTCAAATGATATCCATGTAGTACTTTATCATCAAGCAAATTTAGTACAAAACTCTATGGAAAAATATTTCCAAAATATAAATTATCATATACAAGACCATGAAAACTATCCAGGAACTGGTGGTGCGGTTATGGGTATTATCCCTAAAAACAAAAAAGTACTTATTTTAAATGCAGATATGCCTTTAATTCAAGCAAAAGAATTAAAAAAACTTACCCAAGATGACAGTATTGAGGAACAAAATTATCAAGTCACTATGTCTGTATTAGATTTAAAATCTGCTGATGGTTATGGAAGAGTTGTCATTAAAAATAATAAAGTAACTAAAATCATCGAACAAAAAGATTGTAGTAATGAAGAATTAAATATCACTACTGCAAATGCAGGAATCTATTGTTTTCATACAGATTTTTTACTTGAAAACTTAGCAAAACTTTCTAATAATAATAAACAAAAAGAATACTATATAACAGACCTTATAGAGATAGCCGTTAAGAATAATCTTCAAATTAAACCTATAGTTGTAAAAGAGGAAAATTTCAAAGGGGTAAATAGTAAATACGATTTAGCCAACGCTGAAGTTATTCATCAAAATAGAATTAAAACAGATTTTTTAAAGGCTGGAGTTACTATGAAACTACCAGATACAATTTATATAGAGTATGGTGTATCTATAGAAGGGGAAACTATCTTAGAAAATGGGGTAACACTAAAAGAAAATTGTAAAATTATAAACTCCACTATTAAAACAAATAGTATTATAGAAAATTCAATTATAGAAAATAGTCAAATAGGTCCAATGGCTAGAATACGGCCATCAAGTGTTATAAAAGATACACATATAGGAAATTTTGTGGAGGTAAAAAAATCTACCCTCACGGGTGTAAAAGCTGGTCATTTAGCCTACTTAGGTGATGCTAATATAGATGAGGGTACAAATGTGGGGGCTGGTACTATTACTTGTAATTATGATGGAGTAAATAAACATAAAACTATTATAGGTAAAAATGTATTTATAGGTTCAGATACACAACTTATAGCGCCTCTTAGACTTGAAGATGATGTTATGATAGCTGCAGGAAGTACAATCACCTCAGATGTAAAATCAGGAGATTTAGCCCTTAGTAGAACAAAACAAAAAAGTATACGCGGATTTTTTTATAAGTTTTTTAAATAAACGAAAAGGGATCAAGTAAATTTTTATGGCTTCTTTTGCACAACATGTAAATACAGCAGTAATCATCTCAGGAGTGACTATAGCTCCTTTATACTCTTCAGGATTGATAAATATAAACCAGTCCCTAGCCCTACTTTGTTTTGGCATAATAGGTGGTGTTTTACCTGATATTGATCTTGAAAATTCAAAACCTATACAAATCACATCAAGTATTTTATCTCTATTTATTCCTCTACTAGCTATTTTAACATTACTAGAGAGTTTATCTATATTAAAAATGCTTTTTATTTGGTTTTTATCTGCTATATTATTGCATTTTTTTATTTTTAAAATAGTACTTCATTTTACAGTTCATAGAGGTATTATACACTCTATTCCCATGGCTATTGTTATGGGATATACTACACATATTGTATTGGAACATCTACTACACTATGAGTATCTTTTTTCACTACTATGTGGTATATTTTTATTTTTTGGATTTATTATTCATTTAATACTTGATGAGATGATAAGTTTAAATGCCTTTGGAATGAGTTTTAAAAAGTCTTTAGGCACTGCGTTAAAACTATATGATAAAAAAAATCTTGCAGGAACTTTTCTACTATATATAACTATATTTATAGAGTATATGCTCTACCCCATCCATCTTAATGAATTAGAACAAATACTCCACTCTTTTAAAAATATAAACTTCTAAGCCGAAGATGAAAATAAGTTTCATCCCCTTCTAAAATTTATCCGCATCTTCAAAAATAGGTTTTACAGAAAGTTCTCCATCCCTATTTAAAAATCCTACTAATTTATTTTTCTGAACCTTTGCAAACCCATTTGAAAAATCATAAGCATAATCATAAATTGGTTTTACAACAAAGTTACACTCTCTATCAATAAATCCCCACTTATTATTTACTTCAACTCTTTTAAAACCTTCTTGTTCGATAAAAATCATATCAAAAGTTGGTTTAATTTTTAATTCTAAATCTTTATTGATACAACCATACTTTCCAGACTTTTTAACAATTATCGTATCATAGACAAACTCTAAAGCTTCATCATAAATAGGCTTCACTACCACATCAAAATTTGTATCTATTAAACCAAACTTATTATTAAGTTCAATTTTTGCAAAACCATTATAAAATCTTCCTATAGAATCATATATAGGTTTGATCTTTACATTGCCAACCTTATCAATAACACCGAATTTTTTCTCTTCGTTCTCTACTATCATAAAAGTATCTTCTACTCTTACGATTGATTTATAAATTGGTTTAACGACAATACCAGCAGTACTATCCAATAAACCATCCTTATTATTCAGTTGAACAACAGATTCTTTTTGTACTTTACTACTACATCCAGTCATCAAAACAACTAAAAGTAAAGTAAAAACACTCATCATCTTTTTCATTTTATCTCCTCTATATTATTCTATAGCTCATTTTGTACAATTCTAAATTCCACTCTTCGTGAAAAAACAGCATTTTCACTTCCATCAGGATTTAATATAGGCTCAGAAGAAGACATTCCATATGATTTAAATGTTTGATCTACCCACTCCTGATCCTTGTCATCTTTAGGTAGCGTATCATTCACTGCATAGTTTCGAACTGCCTCTGCTCTTTGAGTAGAAAGTTTTTCATTAAGCAAATATTTTTCCTCTTTTGTTGGTACACTTTCATATTCTGATGAAGAATGTCCCTCAATTCTTATCTCTTTTATTTGCTTTTTATATTCTTCCACTATTTTTACATACCGTGGAAAGAAATCACTAAGAATTCCAGTAAATTCATCATTTAAATCATTTTTTCCTACTTCAAATAAAGCTGCTGGATTATTAAATCTAACCAATAAATCATCTTTAGTCAGTGTAGCATTCCATTTTACAAAATCATCTTTAAATTCTTTCATTAAAGCATCATATAAACCTACAAATACAACTGCATTAGTTTCATTTGTTTCTGTTGTTTCTTGCTCTTCTTTTACTTGTTCTGCCACTTCCTCTGTTTTTTTAGGTGCTCTACAATAAGGATTTAAGTTATCCGCACGTATCATTTTAACTAAATCAAAATTTTTACTTTTTGCACTATTACTCAACGGCGACATACCATGTTTATCTACCACATTTCTTTCTGCCCCACTACAAATTAAAAGTTTAGAAACTTCTGTATAATTATCCCGTGTAGCATCTAATAGTGGAGTATCCATATATTTATCCATTGTATTAACAGATGCACCATTTTCAACTAAAAACTTTGAAATTTCATACTCATTTAACTCAACCGCAATATGCAATGCAGTAGATCCATTAATATTTTTAGAATTTACATCAATCCCTTGTCCAACTAAGAAACGAACCGTCTCTAAATCATTAGCTCTAACAGCATCATGTAGTGCATTTTCACTAATAAAATCCTTTTGTGCTATATCCATTTTTTTAATCATATTTGTATTTGAATTTGAATTCGCACACCCCGTAAATATAAGTGTTGCCAATGTAAACATCACTAAACCATTTTTCATACTAACCCCTTTTGAATATAATTTATCTTTCATGTAAAGATCCTTCCTTTATTTTTATAATTGGTTTTAGAAAAAAATCCATAATTGTTTTTTTACCAGTTATAATGTCAACACTCGCTACCATACCAGGTATAATAGGAAGTTTTTCACCATTTCTTTCTAAGTAATTTTTATTCGTTTTGACCGTAAGTAAATAATAACTCTTGTTATCTTTACTCTCTTTATCTTTTATACTATCAGCTGATATCTCTACAATTTTTCCCTCCAATCCACCATAAATTGAAAAATCATACGCAGTAATTTTTACAATTGCTTTTTGCGTTGGTGATATAAATGCAATATCTTTTGGATCAATTTTTACCTCCACCAATAGTATATCACTATCTGGCACAATTTCTATTAAATCAACCCCAGATTTTACAACACCACCAATTGTATTAATATGAAGTTGTTTTATAATTCCATCTACAGGAGAACGAACAATAGTTTTTTCTAACTTATCTGTTTCTGAAATCAACCTAGCATCAATCTTATTTAACTCAAAAGAAACTTCTTGAAGCTCTTTATATGTATTAGACTTAAATCCCTTTATTTTTTCAAGAATCTTATTTTCAGCCTCTCTAATAGCAAACTTTGATCGAGGTAATGAAAGAACTGCTGAATTCAAATCTCCCTCTAAAGTGTTGAGCTCTTTTTGAATATTTAGTAGATCAACTCTTGATTTAGAACCTGATCTTGCCATTTTTTCTATTGTTTTTGATTGTTTTTTTACCAAAACAACACTTCTCTTTAATTGACTAATTTTTGACTCAATCTCTTTCTTCTCTTGAACTTTTTGTTCAAATTGTAATTCTAATATTTTTAATGAACTTTGATACTCATCTATATTGTTTTCATAAATTCTTTTTTCAATATTGGTATAACTTTTCAAATCTTTTAGCTCTTTAGGAAAATTGATCTTCGGCTTCTTTTTTCGAGGATTAAATTTTAGCTGAGCATCTAATCTTGCCTTTTTTGCAATCAAAACTAGTTTCTCCTCTTTCACCTCTTCTAAAGATGCCTGAAATCTAGTAGTATCAATTTTCATTAGGGCCTGATCTTTTACAACATGCTCTCCACTTTTAACTAATATTTCAGAAACTAATCCTCCATCTAAATTTTGTACTTTTTGTATCTTACTTGAAGGTATAACTTTTCCTTCACCTCTTGCCATCTGATCTACTTCAGCAACCATAGACCAAACAATCAGTCCAATTACAACTATAACTATAGAACCAAAAAGAAAATCAATTTTTGGTTTAGTTTCATCATACATATGACCATATAAAGAGTTTACAAAACCTACATCTTTTTTATCTTCAGTCATCTTATTACACACCTTTTGATTTTAAAACTTTATCTTTTGGTCCATCAGCTATTATTTTTCCATTATCTACTACAATTACTCTATCTACTAAAGGTAAAATAGACATTTTATGAGTAATTACAATAACTGTTTGATCACCAATAAGATTTTTCATCCGTTTTATAAAAGAATTTTCTGTTTGCTTATCCATAGAATTTGTAGGTTCATCAAAAATCATAATATTTGGATGTGTAAGTATAGCACGAGCAAGTGTCACAGCCTGTCTTTCTCCTCCACTTAAGCCTTCACCTCTCTCCCCAACAAGTAAATCGTAACCAGCCTCATGTTTTCCTAAAAATTCATGTACACCTGCTGCTTTTGCAGCTTCAAGTATCTCCTCATCTGTAACATACTGTTCACCAATAGTAATATTATCTTTAATTGTACCCATAAATAAAAATGGCTCTTGGGGAACACATCCTATAGAACGTCTTAAATCAATAGGATCAATCTGTCTAATATCTGTTTTATCTATTAGTATAGAACCTTTTGTTGGTTCGTACAAATTCATAATAAGCTTCGCTAGCGTTGACTTACCAGATCCTATTCTTCCTAAAATTGCAACTTTTTCACCCTGTTTAATTGTTAAATTGATATTTTTCAATGTTTCAAAATTTTGATTTTTATATGAAAAAGTTATATCTTTAAATTCTATATCACCGTTTAAATTAGGACGACTTATATAGTTTTTATCTTTTTTCTCAACTTCCATTTGCATAAGTTGATCGATATTTTGCATAGATACTACCGTTTGATCATATCTTATAACCATCCCCACTATTTGCGATATAGGTGCAATTACACGCCCATTTAACATCATAGCAGCGATAATACCACCCATACTCATATCCCCTTCAAGAGATAAATAAACACCTAAAACAATAATCGCAATATTTGATAATTTTGATATAAGTGCAGTTGTAAGCGTAGTAAACTGAGATAACATTTGAGATTTTTCACCAAAATATAAAGTTTGGTTAAGTGATTCATCCCAATGTTTTTTCATTCTATTTTGGGCTCGTATGCTTTTAATAATCTCTAATCCAGCAACTGCTTCATTTAATGTTGTTTGTTTTAACTGCTCCTCTTTTGCAGACTTTTCTACTATTTGTTTAATTTTAATTTTCATAGACAAAGATACGATTAAAACAAGTATAACAGTAGCTACACTCACCCATCCTAATACTCCACCAAAATAAAATATTACTGCTATAAACAACAAAGTAAAAGGTATATCAACAAGAGTAGCTATAGTAGCACTTGTAAAAAAGTCTCTCACACTTTGAAACGACTGCAATCTACTTACAAACTGCCCAGTAGAACTTGGTTTTTCGCTTAGTCTAATATTTAAAAGTTGATCAAAAATTTTATTACTCATAATAAGATCAGCTTTTTTTCCTGCTTTTCCTAAGTAATATGCTCTCAATAAAGAAAAAATAAGATCAAAAAGCAAAATAAAGACAATTCCAAATGTCATTGCAAGTAAAGTTTCAAGTGCGTTATTTGGTAACACCCTATCAAATACATTTTTCATAAATAGCGGCATTGCTAATACAAATAAATTGATAAAAATAGCTGCTACTATTACTTTTCTATAGATAGGAATATTTGCTTTTAAAGCACCCCAAAACCAATGTCTAGGTTGAGGAATAACAACATCATTTGAAACCTTATTTTCAAATTTATATGTGGGTTTAATAATAATAACTCTTTTGGTGAACTCTGCTTCTAATGCGTCAAGATCCATTAAAATTTCACCCTGACTTAAACCAGGAATAATTACTTTCGCTTTTTTATTTTCAAAATCTAAATCTAATAAAATACAAGCCCTATTTTTTTCAAGTATCAAAACAGCAGGCAATGCCAATTTTGAAATAGCCTTTAGCTCACGAGTTACTAACTTAGAGATAAGCCCTATTCTTTTTGATGAAACAATAAAATCCCCAATCCCCATTGAATTATTATGAATTGGAAGCCCAGAAACCAATGAATCCTTTGAAGTGTGTCGCTGATAAAATAATGAAATAAAATATAGAGACTCCAGTAGAGAATCTACTGAGCGTCTCTCTTTTATTACTTCATTTTCAATATCTTTACTTTCCACTAGAGTACTTCTTTATTTCCTGTATTAGTAACTACTTTAGACTCACCGTCTAATTGATTTTTATCATATAAAGTGTCAAGTCTATTATTCGTCTCATCCTCTTGTGGTGTTTTCTCCTCAAACATATTTAAAAGATCCTCACTTAAAGCATCATCACCTTCTGATTTCTTCACCTCTGTATCTCTAGGTACAAAAGTATATTTACCACAAACTTGTTTTTCTTGCATAAGTATCACATCACTAAGCATAGACATTTTAAATAAGAGATCATAATAAGCACTAATATAATCAAACTCATTTTGAATTTTGTCAATACTCGATCTATAAAGCTCAGCTTCAGCATTTAAAATATCAATAAATGTTCTTGTCCCATCAGCCAATTGTTTTTTGTATACTTTTACAATATTAAAATTATCTTCCTCATAAAGTTTAAGATTTTTAATTCTTTTCTCTTTATTGTAAAATGTTGCATAAGAAGCCTTGATCTCCTCAACAACTTTTCTTGTTATAACATCAAGCTTTTTTTGTTCCTCTTTTAAAAACAACTTCTCTTTTTGTGTCATATAATGGTTTTTTCCACCATTAAACAAATTCCAATTTAAAGAGACCCTTGCACTATGAGTATCTTGTCTTCCATTTTCTGTTAATTCTAAATCATTATCAAATTCACTTTGTAATTGTACTTTTAAAGTAGGTTTGTACCCTGCTCTTTCTTGTACAACTTTCTCTTTTTGTTCTTTGGTTTTTTCAATTTGCTCTTTAATCTGATAACTTCTACGAACACCTTCCCTTATAGCTTCCTCTAAAGAATCAGGTAAAAAACTTTTATTTACTTGTGGTCTACAAATATTTCCCTCTAATTTTTTTCCCACAAGTTTCTCATATAGATCCCTTGCTTGATCTCCTTCATTTTCTTGTTCATAAAATCTATCTAATACAGAATGTAACTTAGATTTAACCTGATATGTTTCTAAAATCTCACCACTTATCTCTTCTTTTTCTTTTGCAATAGCTAAATAATCTTTATGCAACTTAATATTATGCTTTGATAAAGATACCAATTCTTGTCGACTTACTAAATCGATATAAACCTTCACTGTATCTAAAATTATATTTTCTACCTCATAGAAACTTCTATACTTATTTGAATTATACCTATAACTAAACTCTAATACCTGACTAGGAGTAAGTCCCCCATCATAAAGTATCTGTTCTAATTTTAAAACGGCATTCCATCCATTTTTACTACTCCAACCCTCCTCTGGTGGTTCTGTATCTGGAGTATTTTCAATCCGAGAATGCTCATAATACGCATCTAAATCCAACTTTGGCAAAACATCAGCTTTTTCCTGATTTACGTACATCTTATACGCATCTCGATTTAAATGCTCTGCTATAATTGAAGGATTTGAATTCAAAGTATCCTCAACACTATTTCTTAAGCTTGTAGCATTTAAACATACAGAACTAACCATACCAAAAGCCACTAAATATTTTAAACTATTCAATTTAGATCCTTATAAAATTATTATGCGATTATTATAATATAAAAAAGTTGCTAAAATTCTCTTTTCTAAATTATTTATCGACTTGCTCCGTATATTCCTATCTTTTTAAGCAATTCATAATCTTCATCATTCTTCACATTTTCTGCAAATACCCGTATAGTTAATAAAATAGAAAGCTCATGAATTGCTTCTAAAAAACCTTTTTTACTAGGATTTTTCCCTATATCTTCTGTATAATCTCTTGCCAATCTAATATAATCTAAATTAAAATCTTTAATATTATCTAATGGAATAAATCTAGTTTCAAATCTTTTTATAAGTATTTTTGCTCCAGCACTATGGATAGCCTCTATAAAATACTTAAATTTTTCTACATTTTTAGCTACACCATACGCTGTAACACTAAAAATTAACTGATCTGCAATATCTTTATTTTCCAAAACTTTCATTTTAAGCCAATTTTTAAATGTAATATCAAATACAGAATGTAGTGATAAGTTTATTGAAATTTGATGCTTTATATTCGACTTTTTAATATGAGTAATAACTTTTTCCACTACTGCTTTATCAAAATCTAATATTTTATTATATTTTTCTGCAATTGAAACAAATGTTCCTATAGGTATTGGCTTATTATTTTGATCAACTGCCTTTGTAAAGGCCTCTTCCATTACCAATATATCATTATATTTATCATCAAGACAATAAGATTGTCCAATATATCCTACTTCAAATTTAGAATTATCAATAATATAAAATACTAAACTTCTCCAATCTTCCATCTCTCTTGCTAAATTATTATCATCTCTTATAAAAGATTCATTTGCCCCAATTTGTTTTGCTTTTTCATAAGCTTCATTTGCACTTGCAAGTATACTTGGTATTGACCCTATTATATTTAATGGTGTCCCCCCAATATGTGCAACATCCTTTAAACCAAAAACTAAAGCATAACTTTCTAACTCTCGTTTTAAAAAAGTCATATTTTTTAAGACATCTTTTTCACTCATATCTTTAACTATTAAGGCAAATTCTGAACCAAAAAATCTATACGCTTTAAAATCTTTAGAAAAATTTTTTAAAATATTTGCAAAAAGAGTTATAAATTTTTCAACCTCTTTTTCTGTATGATTACTAGCATAATTTTTTAGTTGATCCATCTTTACAATAAATATATAACCTGTATTTTTAGAGATAAACATCTCTTTTATATCTGTTTCAAATGTTTGTCGCAATGGCAATCCAGTTAAATCATCGCAAGAGAGTTTTTTTGTTATATTTTCAAGATTTGCATTTAATCGTTGAATCATCTTTTCAATCTTTCCTGACATATCATTCATCGCAAGTGAAACATTTTTAAGCTCCGTTGTCCATGGCAAATCTTTTATAATTGAAAATTTTCCTGCAGAAATTGACCGTGCCATTTTCTCAATATTTTTAAGAGGTTTAAGAATAAATCTCAAAAATATTACCATCATAATAATAGAAAAAGTAAATGCAATAAGTGCGTAGATAATAGCACCTTTTGCTTGCTCGTACAGTTTAGCATACGCATCACCTGCATTTGCACTGACATAAATAACAGCTGTTGTATTCCAACCATCACTGATTTCACTTTTCATTTCATCCATTTTTAAAGGGATCAGATCTATAAACCATTGAGGAATATAGTCGAATTTTTCAGCCCTAAAAACTCTAGCAATCACTTTTGATACATTAAATTGGGCTTCACTTTTGGTAGTTATACCCTTATTTGTTGCATCAAAGTAAATCGTTAAAAGAGTACCGTCCTTAAAATCTGGACTTGGTTTAAAAGTATATGAACTACTTTTATGTTCAACACCTTTGATATTTTCATCTTCTAAAAGTGCAAGTTCATTGAGTAACTCATCATCTGCACTATTTTCTTCAATGATTCCAAATTTTTTATCTATAGTTACATGAGATATCTCCCAATTTAAATCTTTTTGAAGAGTACTATAAGTAATTAAATCACTTTCATCAAAAGTAGTAACTACATTTTCTAAGCGTATCTCTTTATAAAAACCTCTATTTGCTATTGCATTTATGATTGATCTTATTTCGGGATTATTTTTATCACTCATAAGGGGTTTAAGACTCATTCCCAAACTTGTTGCTGTATCTTGGGCTTTTGTAATTGATTCTATTTCTAAATATTCTTTTGTATTTTTCACAGTTATTATAAAATTTCCTGCAAATATCATAAAAAATATAAAAGATATTATTATATATAATTGTTTAGATAATGACATACACTTCTCCTTTTTTTGATTCGATTTGTAACACTATATTCTCTCCATTAAAGATTTCCAGTTTTTTAAATTGTTACTTCCTATACTTTGCTGAGTTTTACCTTTATTTTGAGCTCTCCATAGACCTGCTGCATTAAAGCTATAAACAGGGTTTAAGTCTTTTCTACTTGTTGCAAGTTTTAATTTTTTATCAATATTATCTAAGACTATTGGCGGTTTATTGCTTTTATGATAATAGTTCAGAACCATATGTGCCTCATCAAATTTTTTATTTCTTCTCTTCAGAGTTACATATGTTATTTTAAGTTTTCTATCTGGAATACCTAAAGTTCTTAGTGCAAAATATTTAGCAATAGCATAATCTTCACAATCCCCAGCACCCGTCCCTAAAAACTCAAAAGGTGATGCCCAATAATCTTTTTTCTTCCAATGCAAACTATCTCTTTTATAAGTTATTTGATTAAAAAAATCATTAACCATCTTTAGTTTTACTAATGTTTTTTTATTTTTCGCACGAATAAGCATCTGATCCCACAACAAAACTCTTTGTCGTGCTTTTTTACCATACTTCTTTTCTATTTGAATAAGTTGTTTTAAAGATATATGTGAAGTCATACTTCCAAATACTATAGTAAAAAATATAACTACTGCTGCTATATATCTAAAAATTCTAAACATACTAAAACTTCCCCTCGTTCTTCCAATATTATAACCAAACTAATCTAAATACAATAAGAATATTAAGTTTCATTATTGTAAAATAATTCATGGTTGATGAATTAAAAAATATGGAACTATTAAAAACGAAATCTGTACTCTATCTTGAGGATGAGGAAAATATACGAAATACATTGATTTCTACATTAAAATTAATGTGCAAAGAGGTATATGCTTTTGCAACGGCACTTGATGCGCTTAACGCTTTTTCTACACTTCAGCCTGATATTATCTTAACAGATGTAAGTTTAGGAGAGATGACTGGCATTGAATTTATTCAAAAAATTAGAAAATTTGATAGTAAGATACCCATTATTATCCTATCTGCTCATACAGATACAGATTTTTTACTAGAAGCTAGTAAATTAAAACTTGTTGAGTACTTGACAAAACCAACTAATTTTAAAGAGTTGCAAAAGTCATTTTTTTTAGCTTTAGAAGAGATACAATCCAACACACAAACATTTGTAAATATAAGTGATACCATTGAGTATGATACATCTCATAAAATTTTATATGATAATGGCGTTATTAAAAAACTAACGGCAAGTGAGAGAAAGCTTTTAGAGTTTTTTATTCATAACAAAAATAGGACAATTTATACCCAAGAGATTAAAAATCATATTTGGGAAGACTCATATTATGCTACAGATACCGCACTAAAATCTTTACTTCATAAATTACGACACAAAATAGGAAAAGATTCAATTAAAAATGTATCTGGTATTGGATACTATTTCAACCAAAACAAGTCTGATTAATATAAAAATAGTGGTAATTTAGCAGGAAACTGTAAAATATCTCTTAACTCTTTAGTACTCAATCTTTCAATAGGTTTCAAATCTTTTCTATTTGTTGCAAGTATTAATTTTTTATTAACATTATCTAATACAACAGCTGTTTTATAGCTCTTATGATAATAATTTAAAACAGTATGTGCCTCATCAAATTTTTTATCTCTTTGTTGAAGAGTTACATGCGCTATTTTAAGTTTTTTTTCTGGAATACCTAAAGTTCTTAGTGCAAAATACTTAGCAATAGCATAATCTTCACAATCCCCAGCACCTGTAGCTAAAAGTTCCAAAGGTGATGCCCAATAATCTTTTTTCTTCCAATGTGAACTATCTTTTTTATAAGTTATTTGATTAAAAAAATCATTAACCATCTTTAGTTTTACTAATGTTTTTTTATTTTTTGCACGAACAAGCATCTCTTCCCACAACAAAATTCTCTGTCGTGCTTTTTTACCATATTTCTTTCCTATTTGAATAAGCTGATTTGAAGATATATGTGAAGTTGTACTTCCAAACGATAAAGTACAAAAAATAGTTGTTACTATGAAATACCTTAAAATTTTAAACATACTTTATCATCCAATCCTTCGCCGCAATTATAATAAAACTAACTTAAATATAACAACAACATCTGCATTAATTTAAAATATATCAAAATATTGGTAATTCGATAAGAAATTGTGCCCCATTTTTTACATTTTTAGCACTTAATCTTCCATTCATATTATTTTCAACAATAAGCTTAGACATAAAAAGCCCTATACCTGTACCATTTTTTTTCTCAAAGGTCATAAAAGGTTTAAAGATATCATCCATATACTTTTCACTTATCCCCCCTGCATTGTCTATAATTTCAGTGATACACTCTCCATCTTTTTCATATACTTTTACTTTTATTATTCCATTTTCTATCCCTCTTTGAACCAATACATCTTTTGCATTTGAGATAATATTTATCAATACTTGAGAATATTCATTTTGATAACCATATATTGTAGGATTACTTTGTATGATTATTTGTATTTGTATTTTTTTATTCTCTAAGGTACTGCTTAAAATATTAACTGTTCTTTTTATTTGTTCAGATATTTTAAATTTTGTTTTTTCTTTATCTGTAGCGAAAAAGTTTCTAAAATCATCAATAGTATTTGACATATATTTTAAAATTTGATTTGAAGTATCAATCATCTCTAAAACTTGATTATATGTTAAATTTTTACTAATTCTTATTTTAGCTTCAGCTTCCATAAGAATAGAAGAGAGCTCCATCAAAGGTTGTCTCCATTGATGGGCTATATTTCCTATCATTTCACCCATAGCTGCCATTTTTGAACTTTGAGTTAAAATTTTATTATGTTGTTCACTTTCTTTTTGAGTAAAACTCCGCAAAGCTTTTAATTCAGATTCTAAAAAATTTATTTTATCTTTACATTCCTCTTTTGTCATAACGAATACTTATTAATAGAAGAGTAAACTCTTCTATTAATTTAACCCTGTAGTATCTAAATCTTCATTTATAAAAACTGTTATGGCAGGATTACTTGAACTTGTATATTCTGTAAATCCATCCATACTAGAATCATTAGATTCAGACCAATCATTACTTGTATCCCCATCAGGATTTTCATTTAAATTACTTGCATCTTCGTTAGAAGTTTCACTTAAATCAATCTCTTGACCATCTTCATTAGTGATAATCAATTCCTCCTCATCAACTGGTTCAACAAAGTCATCTATATCTGCATCTGAAACCGTAGATTCAAAAACAAATTTTTCTACTACAATCTCTTCAACCTCTACAACATCTTCTACTTCTGCAGTTTCTGTACTATCTTCAACTGTAACTTCTGTTTGAGTAGTCTCCTCATCTGCAACCTCTTCTACTTCTGTAGTTTCTGTGCTATCTTCATCTGTCTCTTCTGTTTGAGTAGTCTCTTCACTTTCAACTTCTGTTTCAGTATTCTCCTCATTTGCAACTTCTGCAACCTCTTCTGCTTCTGTAGTTTCTGTTTCTTCTGATATATTAAGATCTGCTAAAGAGATACCCATCTCATTTAGTGTGATAAGCTTATCTTCCCCTATATCTTCACTATTTAAAGTAGCTATAGTCTCACCATCTGAGTTTATAAAAGTTATGATATCACCTTTAATATAAGTAAAATTACCATTTTCATCAGTAACACCCTCTAGTCCAGAACTTGTACTATATGCAACGCCACTTATGGCATTCACTCCAAATTTTGCACTTAAAGCACTATCTTCATTTACAAGCTCTTGAGTTTCATCTTCTTGAGTACCATCTTCAACTCTTTGGTCAAATTCATCCTCAGCTATGCCTGCATACTCTTCAGTCATCTCTTGAACATGCTCCATTGCTTCATCTTCATTTACATAAGTTCCATCAATACTTTCTATTAACTCTTTAACTTCCTCTTCACTAACAGTTCTTAAATCTACATTTTTATCTGCTAAAGCATCTCTTGTCTCTTGAGTGATAACAATATTATCTCCACTATGGCTATCTATAGATTGTAAAAATACTGCCATATTTTCAAGATATTCATCATTTACATTTGTTAGATCAACATCTGCTATATCTTGTAAGAAAGTATGTCCTCTTGCAACATCTTGCGCTGTTGCTACACCTAAAATAACTCCACCTACACTAAATGTTACACTATCACCTTCTATAAAATCAAAATTACCATTTCTATCTGTTAATCCACTAAGACCTGAACTTGTTGTATATTCTATACCTTCAACTATACCATCTACAAAAGTAGAAGTTGCCATCTCCTCACCATTTGCAAATCTTACTGTTTCTACATTGAAAACCGTATCAGTTCCATCAGGGCTTCCTACTCTATTATCAGCAATAGTAAGTGAATCATTAGCATTTCGTGTAATAGTATAATCATCTAAATTTCCTGTTAAAGTTAGAGTATCATCTCCAGCTCCACCATCTATGATATCATCTCCAGCTCCTGCTCTTATAGTATCATCTCCTGCTCCAGCATCTATAATATCATTTCCAGCATCACCATTTAGAGTATCATTTCCTGTTCCACCATATAGTCTGTCATTTCCTACTCCACCTCGAAGAGTATCATTTCCAGCATCACCATACAATTGATCAGCGTCATTTCCACCTTTTATGGTGTCATTACCTTCTCCACCTTCTATAGTATCAGCTCCAGCTCCACCTTCTATAGTATCAGCTCCAGCTTCACCATATAACTTATCAACATCATCTCCACCTTTTATGATGTCATTACCTTCTCCACCGTGGATTATATCTTCACCAACTCCACCTCGAAGCCTATCATCTCCAGCGTCACCATAGAGAGTATCATCTCCAGCATCACCTCTTATATTATCATCACCTTCACCACCATAAAGTTCATCATTATCTGCTCCACCATGTAGTTCATCGCTTCCACTACCTCCGTAAAGTTTATCTTCACCTTGAGCTCCTCTTAGAAGGTCATCTCCCTCATTTCCATAAACTGTATCATCTCCTGTTTTACCATAAAGTTGGTCATCTCCTTCTCCACCTTCTATAGTATCATCTCCAGCTCCACCTTCTATAGTGTCATCTCCAGCATCACCATATAATTGATCATCATCATCACCACCAAAAATAGTATCATCACCTTCATTTCCATGAATTACATCATCTCCGGCTTCACCACTTAGAGTATCATCTCCAAGTCCACCTTCTATAGTATCATTTCCAGCTCCAGAATTAACAGTAGTAGCACTTACATGATCTGATACATTTATATTATCATCTTCATCACCTGTAACTATTTCAGCTGCTGGTAAGATTTTTAATTCAGCTTCATGAGTTTCTATATTAGCAGAATCTAAACTACTTGTTTTTTCTAAAGAATTTGAAATAGTGATATCTTTTCCACCTATTGTAAGCGCTTCAGCTTGGGCTTGGGTATCTACTGTTTTTGAATACACTCCACTATCTTTATCATAGCTCCAAGTATTATCTATATTATCTGGAAGTTTTGTTTCCCCTTTTACAGTAACTAAAAGTGTTCCATCATCTTGCTCATTTACATTTACATGTGCTTTTATTCCTGATAAATCCGCTATTTCATCTGCTGTATAATAAGTATGTTTATCTGTGGTTTGTAAACTTATATCTAGTTTTCCACTATAGTTTTTATATGATATTACTACCTTATTAATATCACTTGCAGGAATATCTGAGATAACATATTCTCCATTTGTAAAAGAAATTTTATTACTGTCTATTTGTGTATAGCTATCATCATTTGGATCAGTTGTACCATTATCATTTAATATAGCAAAGTCCATATCATCTTCTAAAGCTGAAGAACTTGTTTGAGCTTTCATAGTCATTTTAACTAATTCACTCTCATCTTTTGCATTTGCATTTAGATTAAGTGGTATCCAAGGATTTTCTGTCGTTCCTCCAAATTCATACCCAATAGAAGGTGTTGGGTAAAATGGAAGCTCATCAGCTTTTGCATCTATAATCATATCTACGATTTGAGAGTGACCCTCTTCTCCGTCAGTGCTTACAATATTCATTTGGATAGGTAGAGTTCCATTAAAGTTTGTTTCAATACCCGCTTGAATATGTGCTGGTTCTTCACCACCTTTGAAAGGAACACTCCAGATACCTTTTCCCATATTTGTAGCCATTTCCCAAGCAGTTTCACCATGTGGGATATAATATACAACTCCACCACTTCCTGTAACCTCTGCAGCTAAATCTATAGTGATAGAAGCTATTTTTTCAGAGGGGTCAGTTTTAGTAAAGTCATATTTATCATCTAACACAATCCACGAATCTTCATTTGAAGCTAGCGGAGTATCAAGAGTAATAGAGACATCATCTTCTACAGGATTGATTGTAATATTTACAGTTTCTTTAAAGTTTTCTATATTATCAGCTCTTGTTTCTTGATTTTGCCCTGTAACTTCAAAGCTTACTGTTCCATCTGTATTTTCATTTGGAGTAAATCTTACATTTAGTGCTGATGCGTTTGCTGTATAATTTTCTCCAACATCAAGTACATATTTACCATTTTCATAAGTAGCAGTTTTCCAACTACCATTAATAAGGTATTCTAAAGGGGTACTACCATCTGTATTTACTATCTCTTCACTATTGTAAGTACCCTTTTGCTCTATTATTTCTATATAGAGTTTTCCATCTATTATCTTTGTATATTCCCCTGTATCCGCTGTATTTGAAAGATCAACAGTAAACTTTGTAAGAGTATCTTCATCTCCTGAATCACTTATAGTTTCACCATTTGCATCAAATGGATCTGTAATAGGCTTAACATTAACTTCTACCTTACCATCATCAGGAGCAATATCTTTAGTTACTAGAACATGTCCCTCATCGGTGTACATAGTGATATTTGTTATATGGAAACTCATCTCTTCTTGAGTATCTGGATTATTTGGTACATTTGTACTAAAATCATGGGCTTCAGTCTTTGATGTTGATAAGTCAACTTGAATACTATTTATAGCATCTTTTATAGCATCTGCATCACCCTCACCAGATATCATCCAAGTGTTATTATTAAGTTGTGTCATAGTAATACCATTTGCACCCTTAAGAATAGCACCTTCAGGGAAGTTATCCTTATCAGGGGAATCTTTATCTTTATTTACTTCAATAGTAACTGAGAAATTTCCACTTGGATTTGCTGGGTCACCATTCTCATCTTTAACCTGAATACTATCCACAATACCACCTGAAGCAGTACCTCCTTCATCTACATCAAGTTCTTTATCTCCAATTATATCAAAGGTATAACCTGTACTTCCTGGTCCTCCCGATCCTCCTGGACCCTCATCAGTATCTACTTTTAAGGTAAAAGTATTTTCTGCTTCTTTTTCTGTATTATCTGGATTAGCTGGATTATCATTTTTAGGATTTGGTTTTAATAAACCATTTTCGCCCGGTATAAGTGGTAAATCTTTACCAAAAGCTGTTATAGTAACCTTTACACCATTATCACCAGTTCCAACTATGCTATCTTTTACATTAAATACTATATCTACTGCTGTACCATCACTGTCTATATCTTCATTTGGAATATCTATAACCCATACTCCATAACCACCCATGATACCAACTTGACTACCACCTTCTACTGTCATACCCTCAGGAACATTACTTACTTGAACCCTTGTAAACTCTTCACTCTTATCTATATCTTCTGATTTAAGTGTTATGGTTTTAGTAAAAGTAGCTCCAACAAATGAGTCTCCTGTTGCATTTATAGTAACATCATCATCACTAATAGTTATAGTATCATCATTTGAATCAGTAGAATCTGTAGTTAAATTTACATCATCTGTTATTTCTAGCACTGTAACATGATATGTAACGTCTTTTGTCTCACTTACACCATTATCACTAACCTCATATCCTATAGGAAAATCATAATCTTCATGACGATTTAAAGGATTTAATACCTCTATTGTTGGTATTTCTAGTCCATTAGTACCATAGGTAACAGGTATTTCAACTGGGTCTTGATCCTCATCAGTATTTTCATATACTACCCCATCATATCTTAGTTTAGCCCCAAGAGGTAAATCATCAGGGTCTATTATGATTTTTTCTAATATTTCAGCAGGACCATGAGTATCTAGTTGATTAAATTTCAACGCCACTTTATGCCACTCATCTTCATCCCGTTCTGCCTTTTCTGCAGTTATATTTGAATCTACCACTGGTTTTATAGTAAGTATTACATCTCTTTCTTTAGGGTCAGAATGTCCATTATTTTTCTCTGTGGTAGTTTCTATAATCTTAAATTTTTCTGTACCACTAAAATCTCCTGGAGTGGTTATTTTAATATGCTCAAGTTGTTCTTTTGTAACTTTCCATTGTCTCCTATCATCTGCACCACCTAAAAACTCTGGACCTACAAACCCATCTGTATTCCAGTCATCTTTTATTCTTACAAGGTTAAAACCATTATCTAAACCTGTAATGATAAAAGTTCCCTCTTCAGAACTATCCGCATCTTTTAAACCAAGACTTGCATAGTTTGTATAAATGTCCGAAACTTTTAATTCAGCATCTTCATTTATATTTTGATTGGCTTCAATTTCATTATTTACAAAACCATTAGCATCTGCATCTACTTTTACACCTAGCTTAACCACTTTTCCATAATCATTTGTATTAGTAACACCCTCTGCTGTATCTATTGTTTTTGCTGAAATTTCAAATCTATTCTCACTATTTAGGGTATGAATAGGATTATCTCCTGTATCTGGAGTATGTTTCATATAATCAAAATCACTATTTACAGGTGGTACAAAGATAGGTTGATGCTCATTGTCATAGTTTTCAATCTCTACCATCCAAGTACTATAATCATCATAGTCAACATTATTGGACTTACCATTATTGGTTACATTATCATCAGTATCTGCATCATCTGTTACAGTTATATTGTCTATATTACTTGTATCAGTGTCATGAGTTACTGCTTGATATGCACTTCCGTCCCAAACCCAAAGAGTTCCACCATCTGGGAGTTTATCTATTTTTACTGTAAATTTTTCACTTCCATCTGTATCTGTTGAATCTACTTTTATATCTAGTTTTATTCCCTCAGGATCATCAGGATTATTTGTTACATTTCCATCGTTATCTCTTCCTGCATCTTCCTTGCCTTTACTATCTATAGCTGTTATTGTTGCCACATCTGCAACTGGATCTATAGTAAAGGTAAGATAAGATTCACCACTTATATCTTCAACACTTTGTGAATCATCTTCATCATAATCAACAGTTTTAGCTTCAACTTTTACTACAAATTCACCAGCAGCACCATTTGGAGCTTGTACTGTTACTGTATCTAAATATTGTGCTGGAATATCCACTGGATTAGATCGAGAAGATACTAAGGTTATAATTTCATCATTAATATCCTTATAAGTAAAAATTCCACCATCAAGATGAGGAACAAAATCACCATTTGAATCTTTATACCCGAAACTTAGATGAGCAAAAGTCTCCTCTGAATCTGTTTGATTAGTTGTAGGAGAACCAAATGGTGTACTATCATCTTCATTACTCCAATCTTTTGCTAACTCTGTTCCTATATCAAATGGAGTATCTTCCTTTGCATGGTCTGCATAAATATGACCTGGATTAATAGCTAAATCAGCATCACCATCTCCATCGGTATCAGTATCCACTCTTTCTGCAACTGGTGTTACTTTAATAGTTTGAGAACCATGTACAGTATTTGTAGCACTTCCTTCTACTACAGTAGCTTCAAGATCAAGTGTAAAATCTGTGGAACTATGAGCTGGTGGTAATATTTTTAGACCTTTTATATAATCTAAACTAACTTGATCTGGATCTGTTCCTATATTAAAAGTAACCTCACCATTACTTACTGTAATTTCTGTTGTACCCTCTTCCTCATAAAGTATAGCATCAGTTGGTATATCTTTTATAGTAACACTTGTAACATCTTCTGTACTTCCTGAATTATCATTAGATACCAGCTGTATATTTAAACTTTGAGTCATAGTATCTTCTTCTATTGCTTGGTCATGTGCTACAAACTTAGTATCTTTTCCATCTGGAGTTACTGTAAGTTTCACTGTTTTTGTAACTTCTTCATACCCTTGTCCATCATCATCATTAGCAATGTTATTTGTATCTGTATCCTCTTTTGTTGGATTTTGCCCTACTGTATCATCATGATCATTTTCTTTAGATATAGCTGTAATTTCTAATTCATGCTCGTCATCAAGATCAAGTACTTTTATTTTTGCAGAACTTAATTGATTTTTTGTGATAGTTAAAGTTTTTGTTCCATTAGTTTCAGTTACCATATCACCAATATTAGCTACTGTATCATTAGGTAAATTTCTTATAACAAAAGTTTGTCTTTCACTTCCATCTGTATCAGTAAATATACCCGCATCATGAATAAGTGTATCTAATTTTATCCACGTATCTTCTGCAACTGTTTGGTCTTGTGTTGTAAATTTAATTCCATCTAAATCAGCCACACCTAACATATCTATTTTTTGTGATACTTCAAATTTCTGGGTATCACTTGCCTCAGTATTATCTTGCATAGTTGCAGTATCTGTAGTTGTAAAGCTATATTTTACTGTAAAATCATCATTACTATCCTCTGGAAGATTTGAAAGAGTGTATTTGAAATGAGATCCATCATCTTGTAAAGTAGCTAAATCTAAAGTAAAACTACCATTAACTGTAATATTTTGTGTATCCCCATTATTATCCACGTAAGTAAATACAGTTCCCAAAGGAATACCTGAAATAGTAACATCTCCTACGGTTTCTAAACCACCATTATCTGTTGCGTCACTATTATCTAATAATAAGTCTCTAAAATCAGGCATTTTTATATCAATAGCACTTGTATCTTCATCATTGTATACATCAGTCATATTGTATTTTGTAACACTTGTATCATTATCACTATTTTCTTCATAAGCTCCTGGGTCACCTACAAGAGTCATAGGAACATCTCCATCATCGGTTTTTAACTCATTCTCAGCAATAGGATTAACATCTATACTTACTGTAGTTGTTGTAGTCTCTCCATTTTCTGTAACTGTGTAAGTAAAAGTATCTGTACCACTATATTCATCATTTGGAAGATATTTAATATTTCCATCAGGCATTTTTTCTACTGTTCCATGTAAAGGTGGTACTGCTATAACTGTATTTAAAGGTGTTGCATCTGCAGATGTATGTACTATATTTGCAGGTGTAGGTAGGTCTTCATTTACAACTAAAGTTTGTGTATTTGGATCTTGATCATCAACAATTCTAATCTTCAAGATATCTTCAGCTTCTTCAGAAGTCTTACCCGTAACTCTTGTATCATCATCTACTACTGTTATTTTTATATCATCTGTATATTCAGTTCCCACAGTGTGAACCACGTCATTTATTAAAGTATAAGTGTAATCTATGGTTATAAGTCCAGTATTCGGGTCTTGAGAATATCCATTTAATACTAATTCCCCTTCACCTGTATCTAGTGTTTGACTAGAAGAACTTAAAGCTTCTACTTGGGCTTTACTTAGAGTTAAACTATTTTCATCAGAACTACCAAGTTGTGCTGAGGATAATACAATAGCACCATTTTCTTGTAATCCATCTAAAGCTTTAAGAGTAAAAGTCCCGCTTACTGTTTCAGCTGTACTAGAAGGATTAGTCCCATGGGCTAGCGCACTTTCTTCAACGGTTTGATGTCCAATATCTGCACCATTTTCATCCAATATATTAAGAGTTACATTATCATCAGTACCATTAACTGTAACATCTAAAGTTGTGGTAGATTTACTTCCATCAGCATCTTCTATAGTATAAGTAAATACATCATGCTCGCTTTCCCCATCTGTTAAATGTTGAAGTGATAGTTTTGCATTATCTCTTAAAGTATAAGTATAACTTCCATCAGAATTCATAGTAAGATCACCATATGTTCCGCTAATCACATCAGTACCATTTGCACCACCTGAAACATTTGAACCTGTATCTCCTGCTTCTACACCTACTACTGTTATATTAGCATCTGCTCCTGATATATCATCTTGAGTATCATCTGTAGCATTATCTATAACATTACCACTAACATTTGGTAAGGCTACATTATGAACATTTTCTACTCCATCATCTTCTGCTATAGTGTTTGTATCTGCTTTTGCTATAGGCGCATCATCTTCTATATGAATTGTTAGTGTACCACTTACAGCTTCGGTTGGATTATCATAATCATAAACTCTTATAGTAATATCATCATCTAAATCTGCCCCATTTACATTTGTTACAGCCCCTCTTAAAGTATAGGTATAAGATACCTTTCCTGTATCTTGATCATAGTTAGTTAACTCAAGAGTTCCATTTGTTGTTTCTATAGTTTGACTTGTAGTACTTAAATTTTGTAGTTGTTCTAAGCTTAAATTTACATCAGCACCATCTTTATTCACGATAGTTAAAGCCTTAGCACTTGCTAATTCATCAAGTGTACTAATAGTAAAAGTAGCACTTACAGCTTCACCATTTTCATCAGGAGTAGTTCCTGTTGCCAAATCACTCTCTTCCACCTTTTGCTCTGGTAAAGTTAGGCTTGGGTCTGTATCTTCAATAATAATTTTTTGCTCAGCACTTGAAGTATCCCCATCTTTATCTTCTATGGTATAAGTAAAGACTTCTTCCACATCAGCACCAGATGGATTATCTACACTATCATTTGCCTTAAAACTCCAAGTACCATCTGCATTTACTGTTAATTCTCCAGTTTGTGTAGTTGCAGCTGTACCTAAAGTTCCATCTTGTTCAACTCCATTTTTATCTGTATATTTAAAACCTACAATTTCACCTGCTTCTTTTAAGAAATACAAAGTTATCTCCTATATTTACAGTTTGACTATCTGTAGCTATATCCCCATCATTATCTGTAATCGTTGCTGTTGCTGTTAGGGTTACTAAATCATCACTTAAGCTTACAGAATCATCTGGGTCTGCAGCATCTGTATGTTTTACTGCTCTCATCAACAACTTTTAATGATACATCTTTACCTGTTTGTGTATCTACCAAGTTACTCTCTACTCCAGGAGATTTTATACCTAATGTATATTCCCAATCAGCGAAATCATCTGCTCCATCTGCTCCTGCAGAAGAATTAGCTAGATTTATTTTAAACATATCCTTGAAAGATCCCGTTGCATCACCTTTTAAATTAGTCTCATCCACTGATAGAGTCGATCCTGCTCCATTTTCTACTACATCTATACTTGGAATATCATCTACTATTTTTATATCTATACTATCAGTCTTTGTATCTTCATCTCTATCTTTAACAACTACTGATATTTTATCTATATATTCACCGTCAGTTGCTCCAGCTTGAGAATCATTATCCACATTATTATTTAAGGTATAAGTATAAGATATTTCCCCACCTTGATCATTTCCTGAAAAGTCAGTTAACTTTAATGTTCCATAAGGAGTATTGATTGTTTGGTTTGTTGTTGCAAGTTCTTCTATTTGTGAGTAGGTAAACTCTTCTCCACCTATAGTTACACTACCCTCTTCCCCCAGACCATCATTTGCTTTAAAACTAAAGCTACTACTTACACTTAAGTCTTCATCCTTTGGTTCACTTCCATCTGATAAATTCTTTTCATAAAGTGTATGCTCTGGAACAGTTATTTCTACCCCATCATCTGCACCTTTAACATCGATTGTTAAAGTTGTTGTTGAAACATCTCCATCTGCATCTGTGATTGTATATACGAAACTATCTGTTAAGCTTTCACCATCTGTTAAACCTTGAACCTCTGAATTAGTATTATCTAAAGTATAAGTATAAGTCCCATCTGAGTTTATTACTACTGAACCATATGTTCCTGTTACATCTCCTCCTACATCACCACTTACAGCATTTGAAGTATCATCTCCTGCTTTTACTCCTGTTACCCAAGGAAACTTATTATTATCACGTTCTTCTAGTACATCTGCACTTAATTTATCAGCTCCCTCATGATATATTCCTGTTCCAGTAACAACATTTCCACTTACTTCATTTGGTGTTGCATCTTCTGTTATAGAATTTACATCTCGTTCTGCTACTGGGGCATCATCATGAAATACAAAGTTATCTCCTATATTTACAGTTTGACTATCTGTAGCTATATCCCCATCATTATCTGTAATCGTTGCTGTTGCTGTTAGGGTTACTAAAT
>PDWI01002036.1_pt1 | contig 31168 bp, 24 predicted proteins | sample 1430891 | NCBI WGS metagenome assembly PDWI01 (sample SAMN01162508, study PRJNA174530) | Oral metagenome, whole genome shotgun sequencing project. | biome: Marine environment; feature: Marine mammal; material: Swab sample of the gingival sulcus; isolation source: swab sample of gingival sulcus... | reverse complement strand
GATGAGCACTTTATTGCAGCCCTCGCGCGGCGGGTCGAGCACGACGCCGTCAAAGCTGCCGCGCTTTTGCGCCTTTAAGTATTCGCCGGCGTCTTGCGCCACAAAGCTGACGTTTTTAACATTGTTTAATATGGCGTTTTCTTTGGCGTTTGCCACCGCCGCCGGATTGACTTCGACGCCGACGACGCTCTTGGCTTTATCGGCAAGCAATAAACTAATGGTACCAATGCCGCAGTAGGCGTCCAATATGCGCTCGTGGCGCTTAATATTTGCCAGTTTTAGGGCATAGCGATAGATTTTTTCAGTTTGACTGCGATTGATCTGATAAAAGGACTGCGCCGAAATTTTAAACTGTTTTGCGCACAGCGTGTCGACGATTTCAGCCTTGCCATAGAGTAGTTTTTGACGCTGCGAGAGCACCAAACTGGTCTTCTTGCCATTGATATTTTGCACAATGCCGTCGATTTCGGGATGCGCTTTGACTAGAGCGGCAATCAGTTTGTCTCGCTGCGGCAAATTGGCGGTACCGGTTACAAGCGTCAGCAAAACTTGACCCGTGCCCTTGGCGACGCGCGTTAAAAGATGTCTGATATCGCCTGTTTTGCGATCTTCGTCGTACGGCTCAATATTGAGCTTTTCCATTAAGTCGCGCAAGCTATTGGCGATGGCGTCGGCGCGCTGATCGTGTATATAGCAGCGCTCGATTGCAATCACGCGATGGCTATAGTTTTGATAGAGCCCGGCGATGATTTTGCCCTTTTTATTGCGCGCAAAAGTATGAACGCATTTATTGCGATAACCCGCGGCGTCTGTCATCATTTCAATTGGCTTTATCTTGCCAAAGGATTTTAACGACTTATAGACTAATTTTTGCTTGAAATCGCACTGTTCGTCATTCGATAAGTGCTGTATTTGACAGCCGCCACAGCGCTCAAAATACTGACAAGGCGGTTTGACGCGTGTCTTGGCAGTGCGCTTGCGTGCGACGACAGTGCCCGAAGTAAATCCCTTTCGCCTTATGATTTTTATAAGTGCCTGTTCGCCCTTTATTAAATTTGGCACTTCGACGTGCTTGCCCTTTACGTCGACAATGCCGTGACCGTTTTGGCTATAACCAATACAGGTCATCACTTTGTTATTATTCATTATATCTCCCCTTGCTACAAACCAGCAATATCCTATGAATGCTGCCCTCGATGCTACCCTTATCTTCTAAAACAGCAACGCCCTACAATTCCGTACAAAAGGCACTTCATATTACATGAAATGCCCCTCTTTTCTCTATTTTTTATTATACATTTTTTGCCGCTCTTGCGGCGGTACCATGCCGCCACCGGTCGACCAAATCAAATGATAGGCGTCTGCTTTCATATTGTATTTTTCCGAGACAAACCAGGGACCAACTGCACCCGCCAATGCCGACGGCTCTAAAAAGATGCCCTCTTCGTCTTGCATGGTGCGCAATAACTCGAACAGCGTATCGTCCTGTACGGTATAGGCCCCCTCTAAAAGCGGTGCCATTAACTTACAGACTAAACCCGAAGCGCGCCCCACTGCCAAACCATCGGCTTCTGTCTGATTAGAGAGTCCGATGTCCTGCACTGCAATTTTTTCGTTTAAGCCGCTAGCCATGCCGAGCAACACACAAGGCGACGCCACCGGCTCGGCAAAAAACGGCTTGACAGCATCGCCATAGACCAGTTTTAAGCCATAGGCGACGCCACCTGGTCCACCGCCGACACCACAGGGCAAATAGACGTAAAGCGGTTTCTCGATTGTCGGTACGATACCCATTTTGTCGAGCTGCTGCTTAGTGCGCAAACCGGCTACCGCGTAGCCGACAAATAAATCGCGCGACTGCTCATCGTCGATAAAATGGCAATACTTATCATCTGCCGCCTGCGCGCGACCATTTTGTACCGCTATGCTATAATCGGACTGATATTCTACGACATTGGCGCCAATACTGCGCAGTTTGTCCTTTTTCCACTGCTTGGCGTCCGCCGACATGTGAACGTCGACGGCAAAGCCGAGCGCGCGACCGATTAAGCCAATGCTGAGTCCCAAGTTGCCCGTCGAACCGACCGCAATGCGATAATCTGCAAAAAATCGCCTTAACTGATCGCCGGCAAATACCTGATAATCCGCATCGGGCGTTACCAGCCCAGCTTCTATCGCCAACTGCTCGGCGTGCTTAATCACTTCATAGATGCCGCCGCGCGCCTTAATAGAACCGGAAATAGGCAAATAGGCGTCATTTTTTAGTAGCAGCTGACCGTCCAATGTCTTGTTAAAGCGCTTATCTAATGCCGCTTTAAAATTATTTAGCTGGACGATATTTGATTCAATTAACCCCTCATTTAGCTGCGTATCGGGAAACGCCGCTCTAAAAAAGGGCTTAAATCTGGTGAGCCTTTCAGCTGCCGCCAATACATCTGCACTTGAAATCGGCATGGCGGCGCGTTCTGCTGGTTTGACGCCGCCATTTAACCACAGCGTCGGCCGCGCCGCTTTTAGTGCCGCCAGTTCGGGAAAATCTAATGTGTTCTTCATATTAATCTCCAAATGTCGTGCCGGCGAGCTTAGCCGACTTAATGCTGAGGTGATCGTCGGGTACAACTTTGGTCTTGCCGGCTACTTTTTCGAGCGGTACGGCGACGATGTCCATGCCCTTTAATGCGACCATATTGCCGTAGTCGCCCTTTGCCATTAGCTCTGCCGCGCGAGTACCCATCTGCGTCGCCAACACTCTGTCGTAGGCGACCGGCGCACCGCCGCGCTGCACGTAACCGAGCACTGAAACGCGCGTGTCGTAATCGCCTAGCGCTTTCAGTTCGGCAGCCAGGCGGAAGGCCGCACTGGGTTGCCCTTCGTATTTTTTCTTCATTTCCTTCTTGCTCAAATCCTTGTCAAATAGCGCCTTGGCGCCCTCTGCCACGGCGATTACCGAAAACTTAGATCCGCTCATTTCGCGCTCGTCCAAGTGTTCTTTTATTTTATTAATATCATAGGGAATCTCCGGAATGATGATGACATCGGCGCCACCCGCAATACCGGAATACAGTGCCAACCAGCCGGCTGAATTGCCCATGATTTCGGCAATTAAGATGCGTTTATGAGAAGCCGCCGTAGTGTGCAAGCGATCGACGGCATCGGTCGCCGCTTCGAGCGCCGTGTGAAAGCCAAATGACATATCCGTACCGTAGACGTCGTTGTCGATCGTCTTCGGCAAGTGTATCACGTTGAGTCCCAGTTTTCTGACCAGATTAGCGCGCTTTTGCGTACCGTTGCCACCCAAACACACCAGACAATCCAGCTCCCAGTTATTGTAGTGGTAAATTAACTGCTTTATCTTTTCTTCATCTTTAAACGGTCGCTCGCGCGAGGTGCCCAAAATAGTACCGCCCTTGTGAATAATGCCGGAATAATCAGATGGACGCATCAATTCGCCGCGACCTTCGACCAGACCGGCAAAGCCGTCTTGGATGCCGATAATTTCCATGTCGTACTCCAGTTGTGCGGCCTTACATATACCTCTAATTGCCGGGTTTAAACCGGGCGCATCGCCGCCCGCCGTCAAAATGCCAAATCGCTTCGTCTTTGTATTCAAAACTCCTCCTCGCCTGTTACCACGCCATACCTATCTTATTTTTTTATGCCGTCTACGCCGGGTAATAAAACTTTAAACAAATTACGCTTGCGCATATTTATAAATTTTACCTTGCCGATGTCATTAGTCAGTTGTTTAATTCTTTGCACACCTCTATTATAGCGCGTAAAGCGCTTTTTGGAATCGATAAAAATGAGCTGATGATAAAGCCAATTATTGCGGCGTCGCGGCGTCGCAGCACGCAATACATTGTTAAGCGGCGTGCCGTCAAAGAGCGGCCCCGGATTGGAGATTTCTATCTGCTTAGCACTGATTAACACCACTATTTCACGACTGACGTCAAAGTAGTCGCGATGAATTAAGGCATTGCAAAGCGCTATTTCAATCGCCGCCAACGGATAATTTCTATCGTCAATTCTGCGCTTAATGTAACGCATTGCCGATTCCAACATTTCAATAATCGTACCGTTAATGTAGTGATATTTTAAGCCGCCGCTCGCCGTAAAATAGGCGATTTTAATTGCCGTATGCGGCAACAGTCGCTGTGGATGCTTGCCAAATAACAGCAACCCACCAATTGTCGGGTAATACACGCCATCTTCTCTATCGTAGTAGAGCAGGCCGTTGTCGCACAGTAACGGCTGACAGTTTTCGCGACACACATCGCCGCTTAAGCGCTCGATAAAACGATTGACTGCCGCCTCGTCGAGGTGTTCGATGCGAGCGTGATAAACCGGCATCAACTCGTCGTACATTAAGCTATTCTGCTGCAACATCGACGCCACTTCATCGCGTCTGGCGTAATCGGTCGTCGACCCACGTCTGATGTAAAAGGCACCAGTTTGCCGCATTTGGTGCGGCCTGTTGTGACTGCGAAATATCGTAATCACGCTGAGCGCCTTATCTTCTACGACAAAGCTTTCGACACGAATTGACACCGGTGGGTCGCAGCGATTTAGTATAATTTGTTGAATGCGTTCTTCGCTGTAGGCCTGCGGGTCTATGCCGACAATTTGCTTTGTCTTATCTTCGACGCCGAGCACCAAGTGACCGCGCCCGCCATAGGAGTTGGCAATCGCTATCACGTCTTTGGTTAATTCTTTTTTAGTCGACTCGTTATCGAGGTCGAGATACATCTTAAAATCTAGTTTTGGCCCCTCGTCTTCTGCTATTAGTTTTAACAATTTTGCGTTATCCAATGTCATCCTCCATATCTACTACCATTATACACGATTATTTCAGAAATAACGCAAGAAACCCGGAATTATTACAAGAATCTGTAAAAAATCCGAGTTCAAAACACAGTGCAATCATAACAAATTATACAAAAGTACCCTTTAGCGCCAAATACTGATTAAAGATTAATCTGCTGGCACGAGAACCGTAAATATAGGATTCGTGATCGTTATAATACAGTGGATCTTTAAATTTTTTAGTGAATATGGCTAACACATATGCGCCGTATGGCGTATGAATAATACCGCCGTCGTTGCGCGCAGCATCCATACTGCCGCTCTTTGACGCCACGTAAATCAACTCTTCGTCGCCGGTGTCCTCAGAATCTAGATAATACTGTGGCAAATTCTTAGTGAGCATCGTCTGATAGTGTTGTTTTTTAAACACCTCTAGCATTTGCTTGGAAATAGCCGGGCTCCAATATTCTTCTTTGTATAGCATTTCAAAAAACTTTCCATAATCTCGCGGTGTAGTCGTACCCAGTTTTTCATATTGTTCAAAGTCGATTTTATTGTGTAATTCACTGCTTTTAAAGCCCAGTTCGCGAATCGTCTGGTTGATATTGTCAATGCCCAGGAAATCAATCATAATATTGGTCGCAATGTTATCGCTTACGATAATCATCAACGTCGCAAAATTGCGCGCCGTCATCGTGACGCCAACGTCTAAATTGCGCAATATACCGCTGCCCGTGATGGCATTATCTTCGCCATAGGACAGCATTTCATTGCCGCTTATTTTACCCTCGAAAATCTGACGATAGAATTCTAATAATATAAAGACTTTGATACAGCTTGCCGCTTCAAACTTTTCGTTGGCATTGACGGCAATTACATTGCCCTTAAAATCATTGGCGTAAAAACACATTTTACCACTAAAGCTAATGACCTCGGCTTTTAATCTGGCCTTTAATGATAATCTATCCATTCATTTCTCCTTATGATATAATTTCCGGGTAGTGGCAGGCAATGAGGTGATCTTCAGCGAATTGGCGCAGTTTCGGTTCTTCTAGTTTGCAGCGCTCCCTGGCAATCGGACAACGCGTATGGAAGCGACAGCCAGACGGCACGTCGAGCGGCGAAGGGGTTTCGCCCTCTAAAACGATACGCTTGCGTTTGCGTCTGTCACCGACCACCGCCAAGACACTGGTAAGCGCCTGGGCATAAGGGTGCCTACAGCCGCCGGCAATTAAATCCGCCTTACCCAATTCGACAATTTTCCCCAAATACATAATGGCAATCCTATCAGAAATCAACCAAGCCAATGATAAATCGTGTGTAATAAATAAAAACGATGTCGACTTTTGCTCTTTCATATCGACAAACAGTTTTAAAATGTCGGCGCGCACCGATGCGTCGAGCATCGACACCGGCTCATCGGCAACGATAAAATCGGGCGACATGACAAAACAGGTCGCAATAGAAACGCGCTGTCGCTGACCACCGCTCAATTCGTGTGGATAGCGATACAAATAATCGGCACCCGGCTTTAAGCCGGCAAATTCTAGTGCCGCTACGACCTTATCGCACTTTTCACCTTCCGATATTTTGGCCTGCATCAACTGTAGCGGTTCGGCGACAATATCGATAACCATAAATCTGGGATTGAGCGATTGATAAGGGTCTTGGAAAATCATCTGGGCGCGCTCGCGAAAGCGCTTCATATATTTGCCGTCTTTGACATTGATTGCGGCGCCATCGAATAGTATTTCGCCCGATGTCTTGTTCGCCAATTGTAAAATCGCCCTGCCCGTAGTGGTCTTACCGCTACCCGATTCGCCCACCAAAGACATAATCTCGCCCTTTTTAATCGATAAATTAATATCGTCGACCGCTTTGACAATTTTTTTCTGCCGCTTGATCACTTCGTTGTAAAAGTTTTGCCTAATCTGAAAATGCACTTTCAAATTTTTTAAATCGACTATATTACCCATTGCACACCCCCATTAGATGACAAGCCACCAAGTGTTCACCGTTGCCACTGAGTTTTAAAACTGGATCGACGCTCTGACAGACTTCGCCAATCTTGCGGTGGCATCTGGCAGAAAAACGACAGCCCGATGGCGGATTTAACAAATTTGGCGGCACGCCTGGAATCGACTCGACCATTTTTCGCTCACCATAAATATTGGGAAAGGCCTTGATTAATTTTTCTGTATAGGGATGCTTGTAATTGTATACGATGTCTTCGACATTGCCCATTTCGACAATTTTACCGGCGTACATCACGGCAATCTTATCACACGTTTCGGTAATAATCGATAGATCGTGCGTAATTATGATCATGCTCATAGAGAGTTTGTGTCGTAAGTCGTTAATTAAATCAATGATTTGCGCTTGAACCATAACGTCTAGGGCAGTCGTTGGCTCATCGCCGATAATTAAGCTGGGATTGCAGGCCAACGCCATTGCAATAATGGCGCGCTGACGCATGCCACCACTAAATTCATGCGGATAACTATCCATTAAAGCGACGTCGATATTGACCAATTCAAATAGCTTTTCAGCCCGCTCACGCGCCTCTTTATCACTCACTTTTTCGTGCAAGTGAATCGCCTCGATTATTTGATCGCTAACCCGCATAACCGGATTCAGCGCATTCATCGAGCCCTGAAAAATCATCGATATTTCCTTCCACCTAGTCGATAATAACGCCTCTTCCGACAACTTTGCCAAATCGCGCCCCTTAAATAATATTTGCCCCGCTTCGATATAGCCGTTGTCGGCGAGTAGGCGAATAATCGAAAGCGCCGTCGTCGTCTTACCGCAGCCAGATTCGCCAACTAAACCCAACGATTCACCTTTTTGCAGTTGAAACGAAACGTCGTCAACCGCTTGAACGACACCTGCTTTGATTTTAAAATGCGTCTTTAAATTGGAGACTTCCAGAATGTTCTCTTTTTTCATACTATCGCCCCCTCAACTTTGGATTTAAGATTTCATCAAATGAATAACCGAGGAAGGTGAATCCCAAAACGAGGATAATCACGCACATGCCAGCGGGTACGAAGAACCACCAGGCGCCCAAGCTGACGGCACCGGAAGTAAAGGCGCCGCGTAGTATCTGTCCCCAACTCGGTACCATCGGGTTGCCCAGACCGAGAAAGCTGAGCGTCGTCTCCGTCAGTATTGCCACCGCCGTAACTAATATTGTGTTAGAAAAGACAATTGGAAATACATTTGGCAAGATATGCCAAATCATAATATAGCGCTTGCCGGCACCGACTGCAATCGCCCGTTCAATGAATGGGCGCTCTTTTACCGACAGCGTCTGCGAACGAACCAACCGAGCCGTTCCCGTCCAACTGGTAAAGCCGAGCACGATGATAATATTGCGCGTGCTGGAACCCAAAAAAGCTGCCAATATCATAATCAGCGGCAGTTTTGGCAGCACCATAAAGCCGTCGGTAAAGCGCATCAGTAAAATATCGGTCGTGCCGCCGACAAAGCCGGAGACAATGCCGATTAGCGTACCGATAAAAACTGATATCAAGGTGGCAAATACGCCAATCACCAGCGATACCTTGGCACCGTAAATTATCGCGCCGAGTATGTCGCGACCCATGTCGTCTGTGCCGAGCGGAAATTCGCTGTTGGGTGGCGCAATCAACTCGCCCTCGCCAAAACTTTGCGGATCGTAGTCGTAGACGAATGGACCAATAAATGCCACAATCACGAAAAAGGCGATAATATAAAAGCCCAACACGCCCATCTTATTGCTCTTAAACGCATCGACAAAGCGCATAAAACGCTTAATATGTATATTTTTTCTACCGTTTTGCAATGACATAATGACCCCCTAATCGTATTTAATTCTCGGGTCCAAATAGCCATAGAGAATATCTGCAATGAAATTGGCGACGATGACCGTTATGCTAATAATCAAAAACGCCCCTTGTAAAATCGGATAATCTCTCGCCATTAAAGCCTCGTAAATCAGTCGTCCAATTCCCGGCCAAGAATAAACTGTTTCGGTTTGAATGGCGCCGCCGATCATAAAGCCAAAGTTAATTGCAATTACCGTCACCATCGGCAGCATTGCATTTGGCAAGGCGTGCTTAATGACGATTTTGCGACGCGTAAAGCCCTTGGCGCGCGCCGTCGTAATATAATCTTCTGTCAACACGTCCAAAAGCGAGCCGCGCATAATCATGGTATAACCGCCAGTTATCGCTAGCCCCAATGTAATGACAGGCAATACCAGGTGTTTGGCGACGTCGACTATATATGCGCCCATCGTGGCGTGTTCAACGCCCGCCACCACCATGCCGTTGAGCGGCAACCATCCCAATTTAACTGAAAAAAACGAAACTAGAACAATTCCCAACCAAAACGCCGGAATAGAATAAATAAAAAGCGCAAAGCCCAGTGCCAAAACGTCAATTTTCTTGCCTCTAAAAGCAGCCGAAACCGTACCAAAGAATATGCCCAATACAATTGCCAAGAGCTGTGCTATAAAGGCCAGCGTCAGAGTCGCCATTAAACGACTGCCGATAATGTCCATTACCGGCTTGCGGTATTTAAACGATAGCCCAAAATCTAAGTTCGCCAGCTGCTTTAAGTATTTCACATATTGAATTGGAAAGGGTTCATTATAGCCATACAGCGCACTCAACTGCTCTTTGTACTCCGCCGACAGGTTCGCCGCCTTGGCAATCATCGCAAAGGGGTCGCCGGGCATAATTCTAAATAAAAAAAAGTTTATTGTGACGACTATAAAAAGCGTGATGAGCGAGTGAAATAATTTTTTTGAAAGATAACTTAAATTCATAACAATCCTCTCAATCGCGATAATCGAGAAGGCTTACCTTCTCGATTATCGCATTTTATCACTTGCGCTTAATGTTTAGGAAATTGGATTTATTAACTTGTGTAATCGTCGTGCCAATTTTAGTTGGCACTTTAGTCCAGCCCTCAAATTTATCGATACGATAAGCTTCAATGGCGTTTCTATTGTATAAAATAATGTACGGCGCCTCGTCGTAAATCAATTTTTGCATTTGATGAACGGTCTTAACGCGCTCTGCCTTATCGATCTGGTGAACTTGTTTAATATAGAGTTCGTCATAAGCAGGATTAGACCAGAAACAATCACTGCGCTTGCCGATTTGCTCCGTCAGCATGACGGAAAGCTTTAAGCTCGGGTCGAGCTCTGCGCCCCAGCCCCACAAGTACAGGTCGGTATCGAAGTCCTGCTCGTATATTAAGTCGGACTGCGCGCCGCCATCCATCGTATTAATCGTCGTGTTAATGCCGACGTCTTGTAAGTTCTTTTGAATGATGCCGGCCGCTTTGACATAGGCTTCGCCATAACTGGTGATAACGGCAAATCTAAAATCGAGTTTATTGCCAGCGGCGTCTTCCCTAATGCCGTCGCCATCTTTGTCAGTATAACCGGCTTCTTCTAATATCTGCTTGGCCTTATCCGGATTGAATTTGTGCTCTTCCTCGCCCGGATCCCAGTGCCAAACGCCGGCCGCCGGCGGTATCATCGACGTGCCCGGTGTTCCCAGACCGTTTAACGCAATTTTTACAATTTTTTGCTTGTCAATTGCATAATCGGCTGCCACCCTAATCTTGGGATCCAGTATCAATGGATTGCCCTTTGACTGTGGATCGTCCCAGCAGTTGAAACCGAGTTCAGTAAATCTAACGCCCAACGCCTTGACGACCTCGATGTCGGGATTCTGTTCCAACATTGGAATCTGATTGTTGACTACTGATGTCGCCGCATCGATTTCACCCGTCGTCAGTGCAGACATTTGCGTGTCGGCGTTGGCAAAGACGACGTATACGAGTTCGTCGACCTGCGGCGTGCCACCAAAGTAATCTTTGTTGGCGACAAATTTTAAATACTGACCGGCTTCCCATTCGACGAGCTTAAAGGGACCGGTGCCAACCGGAAACTCTTCGGCAAAAGTATGCAAATCTTCTAAACTCTTATCTTTGTAAATGTGTTCCGGTAAAATCGATACTCTGATCGCCTCCATATCGGCCTTCGGCTCGTCGGTAATTACATTAACTGTGTATTCATCTACTTTTTCAGCCCTTAAAATGCCCGACAACTGTACACTTTGCGGATATTCGCCGTTGACCAGCGCATTGTAAGTCCAAACGACATCGTCTGCCGTAAAGTCTTCGCCATCTGTCCACTTAATACCCTCTTTTAAATTAAATGTCCAGACTAAGCCGTCTTCGCTAACCGTCCAATCCTTTGCCAAGCCGCCGACGATATTTAAGTCATCATCGTACTCGATCAAGTCGTCATAAACGTGGTTGTCAATTATTTCATAAGAAGATAATGTTGCAATAAATGGACTCGTCGAGTCCGGCTCGCGGTTGATGCCAATTCTTAAAACTGCCGGTTCAACCTTTGCCGGTTCCGCAGTGGTGGCGTCTGCCTGTGTCGTCTTGGCTTCAGTCGTCGCCACAGTAGTTTCGTCACCCTGCGCTAAACTTTCAGCTGGTTTTAACTGATTGCCGCCACCGCACGCACTCAAAAGTAATGCGGTAATTAATAAAATGGAAACCAAAATGCCTAATTTGTTCTTCATAATCCCCTCCCTTATCATTTTACTCTGTTTTTTACGTGCACCAAAAAAACACCGTACAAATATACGGTGCATTTATTATGCCAAGACTAAAAACGATAACTTATCGCAGTCAGTCAATCAAACCACTTCGCTTTCCCGATTGCCGGAAAACAATCCGCATTTACGACCTACTCAAAATCCGCAATCCCATACTTTTTAAGTTTTTCATAAAACGCCGACTTCGATATGCCCAGTTTTCGCATCGTTATTTTTTTATTGCCATTACAGGCATCGAGCGTTTCAACAATGGCCTTCTTTTCAGTCGCCGCCAAAATGTCCTTTAATATGATATTGACATTTTCCTCGCTTATATTGACGTGCTCCGGATATATGATATTGGTTTCACTAATAATCACGGCGCGCTCTAAGACGTTTTCCAGCTCCCTGACATTACCCGGCCAATCGTAGCCCATTAACTTTTCGAAGGCCTCGCCGGATAACGCCTTATCGATGCAACCCATTTTTTCGGTCAACCCCTTGATGATGTTATTGATTAAGACGTAGAGGTCTTTTTTGCGGCGACGCAACGGCGGTATGTTGATCGGAAAGACGTTGATACGATAGTATAAATCGCGTCTAAACCCTTGATCAGCAACGGCTTTTTCCAAATTTATGCTGGTTGCGGCAATGATGCGAGCATCGCTTTGCGTCGGCTTTTGCGCCCCTATTCTATAAAATTGTTTTTCCTGTAGAACGTGCAATAATTTGGGTTGAATATGCTTCGGCAATTCGCCGATTTCATCTAAAAAAAGCGTGCCGTGCTGCGCCATTTCAAAATAGCCGGCCTTGCCTTGATTAGACGCACCGGTAAAAGAGCCCTTGACGTAGCCAAAGAGTTCACTTTCAAATAAATTATCCGGTATTGCACCACAGTTGACGTGCACAAAGGCGCCACTCTTATTTGATGCTTGGTGTATTTTCTTTGCTAATAACGTCTTGCCAGTGCCGCTTTCACCGGTAATTAGCACCGTCGAATCAACCGTTGAGGCGCGATATCCCAAACTCTTCACATTGTTAATATGGGCGCTATAACCGGCGATGCCGCCGAGCATCTTGGCCTCGCGCCTTCTAATTTTACTCCTTACGTATTCCTCCGAAGTAACGATTGTATTAATGACATCATTGCGCAATTTTAAAACGTCTTGCAATTCGGACAAGCTTTCAATTTTAACGACGACGCCGCGCAAAGCTGCACCGTCTTCTAAAAGCGCCGTCGAACAGAGCAGTGGACGCCCCATAATTTCGATTATTTCACCCTTAATCGCGTCGCGGTAATTAATCGCCCGATTAATCGCGCCATATAATTCACTATAACCGGCAATCGCCTCAATGGTGTTGCCAATCAAATCACAACTGAGTTGATTGGCCTGTTTTTCACTGAATTCAGCGCCGTCTAACAGCGGCTTTATCGATTCATTGCGATAAGAATAACCGGGCGCCTGAAAAAATTTAACATCGCCTTCTTTGCCATCGATGACGACCATGTGACCAACGCAATAAAGATATTCCATCTGGTATACTTCGCCATTGACCACAATGCGCATCAACTTATCAGCCTCGTCTATGACGACCTCAATATCGTAATCCAGAAAGCGTTCTTGCAAAGAGTAGCGCAGTCCAACGTTGCTCTTCCAAAACTTGTAAACGGGTGCAATACTGTCATTTTGATATACCGAAATGGCGATGACGACATCCTGTTTAGCAATTCCGCGCTGCGGGATATTGAGATGTCGATTCAGATCGCGCGGCGTCAACTCACCGTCATCACAACCAATCGCATTATCGGCTAATATAACAATATCGCCAATTTGTATTTTTCCCTTTGAATGATACCTGTCATTGCACTTCAAAGTAATGCCAAGTATTTCTTTTGCCTTACTGCTGACATGTCTAAAAGTGTATTGATCGTCGATGACTAGTATGCCCTCTTCCAGAACGTTCAACAGCTCTTCCACGCGTAACCATTCGTTCATCGCACACCTCAACTGTCATATTAATTCTTCTATATTAATAAATATATCATTTTAAGAGCAAACTTTCAACCAATCCACTTAAGCGTTATTTATTATATAAACCGAAAAATTATATTATATCAAATAAATTAATTTTTATACTTGACTTTTTATTTGTTTGCATCTATAATTTTGCAAAGGGGTTTGTTATGACTATATTTAATCACTTTGCAATCACAAATTTCAACTTCAACGCACTGGTCGGTCAATTGCGCCGCGTTTTTTTGGTGTCTTTTTCTAGACGACGTAATAGAGCATTCCGTCGCAGAAGAAGACTTTTTGCGATATACCAAAAATTACCATTATTGATGCGTTGTGACATGAACATGTCAGTATGACCGTTGAAAGCGATAAAAGTGATTAAACGTTTTGCGGCGAGCGCTCAGTAATGAGCGCTTTTTATTTATTCAAAATTTATCTGTTATTATTGAGAAAGGAAGAAACTATGAAAGCAAACAAAAAAGCGGTATTAGCTTATTCCGGCGGACTGGACACTTCTATTATTCTGAAATGGTTAAATGAGGCATTGCACTATCAAGTCATCGCCGTCTGCGTCGACGTCGGTCAAAAAGAGGACTTTAAAGAACTCGAAAAGAAGGCACTTAACACAGGTGCGGCAAGCGTTATGGTGATCGACGCAAAGGATAGCTTTGTCAAAGATTACGTCTTTAAAGGACTAAAAGCCGGCGCAATTTACGAGGATGACTACCTACTCGGTACGGCCTACGCGCGTCCCTTAATCGCCAAGATTCTGGTCAATATTGCAAAGGCCGAAAACGCCTCGGCAATTGCGCACGGCGCGACTGGCAAGGGCAATGACCAAGTCAGGTTTGAAGCCTCGATTAAAGCGCTCTACCCAGATGTTGACATTATCGCCCCGTGGCGTATTTGGGATCTCAACTCGCGCGACGCCTTACTCAACTACGCGCACAAACACAATATTCCGGTACCAGTCAGCAAGGAAAACAATTATAGTCGCGACGACAATTTATGGCATATCAGCCACGAGGGACACGACCTAGAGAGTCCGCAAAATGCTCACGATCCGGCAATCTATTGGAAATGCCAACCGATTGGCGCCTACCCAAAGGCCGAAAAAGTATCAATTGATTTTGAACAAGGCATTCCGGTCGCCGTCAACGGCGTTAAAATGTCGGCAGTTGAAATCGTCAGCACGCTAAACGACATTGCCGGAAAGTGCGGCGTAGGCGTCGTCGACATCGTCGAAAATCGACTGGTTGGCATGAAGTCGCGCGGCGTCTATGAAACGCCGGGCGGTACGGTTCTGTACCACGCCCATAAAGTGCTCGAAAAATTAACGCTCGACAAGGCCACCATGCACTACAAGCAAAAAATTGCACTGGAATACGCCGACATACTGTACAACGGCCTGTGGTTTTCACCACTCAAAACGGCGCTCGACGCCTTTGTCGACGAAACTCAAAAATACGTCTGCGGCACGGTCAACTTACAGCTGCAAAGCGGCACCACGCGCACGCTTTCGGCGACTTCGCCCCATAGCCTATACGATGAAGAACTGGTTACCTTTAATGCGGACAATGTCTATGATCAAGGCGACGCAACCGGCTTTATCAACCTGTTTAGCCTATCGCTAAAGTACTATGGCAAGAAACACAATCTGTTTGAAGACAACAAAATGGTCAGCACGACGCATACTAAGGTGGTTTAAAGTGAAAAAGACGATGTGGGGTGGTCGCTTTAAAGAAGCGCAGCACGATTATTTTAAAACGATTAACGATTCGATTGAAGACGATAAATTCTTGGCAATTTGGGATATCAAAACCAGTTTGGCACATGCCAAATGCCTACTCGAAGCCGAAATTATCGACCAGGGCGCCTACCAGTCAATCGTGGCCGGACTGAATGAAATAGCAGTTCAATTTGCAACCAACAGTTTACAGCCACAATCCTGTGACGAAGACATTCACATGTGGATTGAACGCCTGCTAACCGAAAAAATTGGTACGGCCGGCAAAAAATTGCACACTGGCAGAAGTCGCAACGATCAAGTTGCAACGACGATTAAGCTGTGGCTAAAAGATGCCTACGACGAACACTTAAAACAGCTCAAGTTATTGATTGAGGCATTAGTTAAACTGTCAAAAGAGCAAATCGACACACTGATGCCTGGCTGTACGCACTTACAAATCGCGCAGCCAATCAGCTTTGCCTTTTACCTGACCGCCTACGCTTATAAACTCAAGCGCGACTATCAAAAGGGCTGTGACTTATTTGCACACTTGGATACATGTCCGCTCGGCTCGGGCGCACTGGCCGGCAGCAATTATCCATTATCGCGCGAATTGTCGCAAAGTGAATTGGGATTTGCCAAAATCTGTTATCACGCCATGGACGCCATTAGCGACCGCGACTACATTGCCGATTACTTGTACTTTGGCAACTTAATCGTTACACACCTCAGCCAAATGAGCGAAGACTTTATCATTTGGCAGTCGCCCAATTATAAATACATCACGTTATCCGATGCCTTTACTTCGGGTAGCAGCTTAATGCCACAAAAAAAGAACCCCGACGCGCTGGAATTGATTCGCGGCAAAGCGGCTGTGATGAACAGCCGTCTAAATGGCATGTTTGGCATTGTCAAGGGCTTGCCAATGTCTTACAACAAAGATTTGCAAGAAGACAAGCGCCTCGTCTATAGCGCCTATCAGGACTTGACGAGTATACTGGCGATTATGCCGCATATTATCGAAACGACCAGTTATCATGCCGACGCCATGAAAGCCGCACTAAAGCACAGCTACTCAAACGCCACTAGCCTGGCCGACACTTTGGTAATGAAGGGCGTACCCTTCCGCGAAGCGCATCACATCGCCGGTCAACTGGTTGCCAAGGCGATAGAAGAAGGCAAAGAACTATACGAACTGGACCTCGCCGAGCTAAAAATATACTGCCCGTCGATCGACGAACAAATTCGCCAGTCGACGCAGTATTATAAGACGATTGAAAATAAAAAAACGCTCGGCAGCACCAATAAAAAAGACGTGCTCTTTATGATAGCAGATCTCGCCAAGTGGCTCAAATCAATTGAAAAAGATCATATGATAGGTGCCCAAGACAAAAAATTAAAAACGGTTTAGTTAAAACAAAAAAACAACCCGGATAGCGCAGCAATACTGTTTATCCGGGCTTTTTTATTCATTTTGCTCAATCAATCTAGCATGCGCGCAATGTACTTGATAAAGTTACTGCCGATAACGCGTTTGATCTGCGCTTCGTCGTGACCGCGGCGCAACAGCTCGGCTGTAATCAAAAGCGCTTCGCTGTGGTCGAATAGAACGTCTATTTTGTCTGCCGGGTCGTAAAACAAACGACAGAGGTCAAAGCCAAAGCCAACGCAGTTGGCGCCGCCCAAGGTAATCATGTGTTCAATGTGATCGACTATTTTTTCGATGGTCTGCTCTGTTTCATCTTGCGAAACAATGCCCTTATAGACATTGATGCCGATAAAGCCGTCGCGCGCAATGATTTGCTTTATGATGTCATCCGGCATATTTCTGGTCATCGGATTGAGCGCTCTGGCATTGGAATGCGATGCCATCAGCGCTTTTTCAGTGTACTTAAAGACGTCACTGACGCCTTCGTCATTTAAATGACTGAGGTCAATCCAAATGCCCAACTCTTCAGCGCGGCGCACGACTTCGATGCCAAATGGCGTCAGACCACCGCGAATACCCTCTTCCGGATCCCTAAAATAACTGCCGTCAGCCACATAGTTTCGCCGACTCCAAGTCAAACCCAAGCCGCGCACGCCCAGTTCGTAAAAGGTGTCGAGCAAATCGAGTTCGCGACCAATCGGCTCGGCGCCCTCCAAAGAGAGGATAAAACCGACTTTGTCGTTTTGGTAGAGTTCTTCTAAATCGGCTTTGCTTTTAATCAGCATACAGTCATCACTGTTTAAGGCAATTTCCTGTTTGACGGCATTAATTTGCCTAAGCGCCAACTTTAGTGACATGTCGACGTATTCAGTATCGATAAAGATCACGGCGACAATCAAGCGAAATCCAGCCGCCCGATAGCTGTCCAAAAAATGTGTTTTTAATATGTTCTCGTCTCCTTGCTTGCGCCGGTTGTATATAATACCTCCCAAGTCTAGGTGCGCATCGGTAGCCAGCGATTCACTGTGAATGCGCTCGGCCATTTGATAATACTTGTCCATTTCAACCCCTTTACTCTTTGACGATGACGTAAATGATGCCATTCCAGACATTCATAAAATCTTCCACCGGATAGTGACGACATACGCCGGCTCGATCGGGTGACGCCGAATCGTTGACGATAACTTTGGGACCATCTTCAGCATTGGTCAAACCGCGCACGACGATTAAATGCCCATGCGGATAGGCCTGTGGTGCACCTCTCAGCTGAGTCTGTTCCATCACTCTAACCGATGCGATAATCGGACTTCCCTGCGCCAATATATCAATCAATTCCGACTTGTCGCGACAATAATAAACATAGGATTTGTAGCCCTGTTCTGCGGCATAGGCGACGCTATAAGTCCAGTTGCCATAGGTCTTTGCGCCGTTATCTCGCGCGCCCTTTGCCGCCTCAAGTGGTTCAATCGCCTCACCGTAATACTGTAAAACCATACAGACAGAAGTCGGCGAACAAATAAAGCGTCCAATTTCCGGTACGACCATTTGACTACGCAGCGGAACCACATAATCTATTTCCGGTACGACTTGACTGACATAGTGCGATTTTTGATACGTGCTTGTCAAGGCGATACGCCTTAATTTAGGTGACGTCGCCAGTTTACTCTGTCTATTCAAAATTGCCTTAAATTGTACGCCCGTTACGCCAGCGCCGGGCTTTACTCGAAGTTCATCGATGACCAATTCGGCAAAATCGTCGTTTTGACCCTTAGTACTGCTGTTGACACCATCTTTTACACCCCATACGCCGTAACTGAACCATCGCGACTGTGTGCTACCGCAAACCAGTCGCAATTTAACTTCAACCGTTCCGCCCATATCGGTCAATGTATTATAACTCAAAACATAAGATTCGGCTTGTTCTAAACTGTAAATAGGCGTAATCAACTCGCCCTGCAGTTTATTTTCGGCAATCGCCACAGCCTGTTGATCGATAACTAAATCATATAGTTGCGACTGCGCCAACGCCTCTTTTTCAAACATTATTATATTTTTCATAAGCTCCTCTATAACATAGCTTTATATTTTTCAACTTCTACTCGATTCGCCAAGACGAAGTGCTCCGGTTCAATTTCAACCCACTGCGGTGGATCGTTCTGGTAATCGTGTACACTTGGATCGTAGACCTTGAGCACTTTTTGGGACTCGGCAATCGGATCGGGAATTGGCACGGCAGATAGTAGCGCCTCGGTATAGGGGTGCAACGGCTTTTCAAATAGCCGTTCGCTATCGGCCAACTCCACAATTCTGCCCTTGTGAATGACGGCTATGCGATCTGTAATAAACCTGACGACAGATAAATCGTGGGCGACAAATAAATAAGTTAAGCCCTTTTCGCGTTTAAGCCGTGACAAAATATTTAAAACCTGGGCGCGAATCGAAACGTCCAGTGCCGAAATCGGCTCATCGGCGATTATCAGCTTTGGCTCCATGACTAAAACTCTGGCAATGCCGATGCGCTGGCGTTGACCACCCGAAAATTCGTGAGGAAAACGAGATGCAAATTCCGGCAATAGACCGACGTCGAGCAATGCCTTGTTGACTTTTTGTTTGCGCTCTTCATCGCTGTCAAACAAATTTAAATTATAAATGCCCTCGGAAACGATATAATCGACTTTGGCGCGTTCGTTGAGTGACGCCATTGGGTCTTGAAAGATCATTTGAATATTCTCTGTTACATAGCGATCCGCGGCAGCGTCAATCTTACCACTAATCGGCTTGCCCTCAAATAGTATTTCGCCCGCACTGACTTGATTTATTCTAACGATGGCGCGTCCAATCGTCGTCTTACCAGAACCCGACTCGCCTACCAAGCCAAAGGTTTCACCCTTATAAATGTTAAAACTGACGTCGTCTACCGCGCGAAAGCGCTTTTTCTTTTTGCCAAAGTCAATCGTCAAATGCTTTACTTCAAGCAAACGCTCTCTTTTATTCACCGGCGCCACCTCCAAATCGTTCTCTCAAATGCTTAAGCACTTCCGGCATTTCGACATGCGGTGCCTTAGGATGCAACAACCACGTTCTGGCCTTGTGTGTCGGCGAAACCCAATAATAGGGCGGCCGCTCGACAAAGTCAATTTTTAGTGCCTTGGGATTGCGCGGCGCAAAGGCGTCGCCCTTAATGTCTTTAAATAAACTGGGCGGCGTGCCCTTAATTGAATAGAGGTCTTCGCCCTTAACGCCCAATTGCGGCAACGACGATAACAACGCCCAGGTATAGGGGTGTTTGGCGTCGTAGAATATTTCGTGCGCCGTGCCGATTTCGACGATGTCGCCGGCGTACATCACGGCGATGCGATCGGCCACATTTGCGACTACTCCCAAGTCGTGCGTAATGTAAATGACGGTCAACTGATATTTTTCTTGCATTTCTTTTAACAAACCCAAAATCTGCGCTTGAATCGTGACGTCGAGCGCCGTCGTCGGCTCGTCACAAATCAGTATATTGGGGTTACAGGCAACTGCAATGGCGATTACCACGCGCTGACGCATGCCGCCAGAAAATTCGTGTGGATATTGATTGTAACGCATTTCCGGCATCGTTATGCCGACGTCTTCTAAGTATTCGATGGCCTTTTGCTTGGCCGCCTCGCCCTTGATACCTTGATGTAATTCAATCGATTCGACCACCTGCTTACCAATCGTCTTAAGCGGATTTAAACTGGTCATCGGGTCTTGAAATACCATGGCGATTTCTTTGCCTCGAATCGTCAGCCATTCACTCTCGCTCTTAAACTTTGCCAAATTTTGACCCTTATAGTTGATTTCACCGCTATCAATTCGACCATTGCTGTCCAAGAGCCCCATAAAGGACTTGGTAAAAACCGATTTGCCAGAGCCCGATTCGCCGACGATAGCGAGGCTTTCGCCGCGATACAAGTCGAGCGACACTTCGCGAATCGCCTTCAGCTCTTTGCCGCGCAAATTAAATTTGACAACGACGTCTTTGGTCGAGAGGACAATGTTCTTTTTGGAATAATCTATTGTTTTCATGCGCCCTCCTTATATGTGATTCTTTGGATCGGCGGCGTCGGCAAAGGCGTTGCCGATAACGTAGAACGAAATCGTAATAACCGATAAGACGATTGCCGGGAACAACAGTTGATAGCGCAAGGACGGCACCATAATAAAGACGCGGCCTTCGTTTATGAGATTGCCGAGCGACGGCATATCGACCGGTAGACCGATGCCAATATAGGTCAAGAAGACCTCTGAGCCAATTGCCAGCGGAATTGCCAGCGCCAAGCGCAGCATGATGACCGAGACCAAGTAAGGCAATAAGTTCTTGGTGATAATGCGCGCCGTCGGCGTACCCAGACAACGCGATGCCAAATTGTATTCGCGGTCGCGAATAATGATGATTAAGTTCCTGACAAAGCGCGCCATTTGCGTCCAGCGCGTAATTGACATCGCCAATATTATCGTAAACAATCCCGGTTTCATAATATAGGCGAATAGCACCAAGATAATGGTACGCGGAATATTGTTTATAACATTGTAAATTTCTGTTATTATGGCGTCGAGCTTTCTGACATAGCCCCACAGCGCACCGATGATAATGCCGAGTATCAACTCTGAAAATCCGACGATAACGCCGATTAAAAGCGACGTGCGCGTGCCCGACCAAATTCTCGCCCACAGATCCTGACCAATCGCATTGGTGCCAAACCAAAAGTACTTGTCCTGAATTTTATTTAAAACATAGGGCGACATGCCGCTACCCAAATCTTGTAATCCCAACGTTTCGAGCAGCTTAACGCGCGGCGGAATATTGCGCAGTTGCCGCTTGGTGGTTTCGCTGATGTTAATTAAGGTCGGTTCGTACTGATTGGGCAAATACGGTTGGATTACTGTAAAGACAATTAATATCGAAACGACAATCATTAAAAACACTGCCGTTTTATTCTTTAAAAACGATTGCCATGTCGAGCGCCAATAAGAATAGTTGGAGTAGCCGACCATTTCGGCTTCGCTCTCATCGTATTCGGCAAACTCAAACAGAGCATCGTCGTACTGCTCTTCGGCCGTTTCCAATATAGTGTCTTGCAATTTTTTGTCAATCATTAACGGCCACCCCCATCTTTTTGCAACTTGATGCGCGGGTCAAACAACGCCATCAGCACATCGCCTAAAAACAGTCCAATAATACCAATTGACGAATAGATTAAGACGAGCGCCTGCACGAGCGTATTGTCCTGCATTTGTATCGCCGATACGATTAAGCCGCCCATGCCCGGTATCGAAAATAAACTCTCGACGTATATTGAGCCGGCAATTGTAAACAATATCGACGACGGCAAATATTGTACCATCGGCACCAAGGCATTGCGCATGACGTGCCTGTACATAATTTTTCGGCTCGACAAGCCCTTTGCCTTTGCCAGCTTAATGTAATCGCGATTCAGTTCATCTACCATATAGCGACGCATCCACATGGCGTAACCCGATATGCTACCCAATGACATCGCGATGCCCGGTATCCACCAACTCGACATATCGTCGACGTCGAAGAGCAAAGGCAATTTGAGTATGCCGGTAACATATATCTGGATGAACAGGTAGTAAATAATAGCCGGCACCGCACTGATAAAGACAATGTAGGCGGTACCCAGTTTGTCCACAAAGTTGCCCTTGTTGCGCGCCATTGCAATGCCCATCGTGATGCCGACTAAAAGGGAAAGCGACAGCGCAAACAAGCCAAACCACAACGAATAAGGCAACTTTTGAGCGATGATTTCCGATATTGGCACCTTCGGCCTAAATATCTGCGATTCGCCTAAATCGCCGTGCAATAAGTCTACATAAAAATTTTTTAACTGAATGTGAATTGGATCGCGCAAACCCATGCTTTCCAGAATGGCTTCTTTTTGCGTTTCGTCCAGCTTATCAATGCCATTTTCACCAAAGTACCCTTCTTCCGGCATTAAACGCATTAACAAAAAGACGACAGTGATGACAATAAACAATGTCAATAACGAGCGCAATAGTCTTTTTATAAAATACTTGAGCATCTATGCCTCCTCGGTTTGGAGCGCTTTTAATAAAGTCGAGGCCGGATGAACCGGCCTCAGGCTTTTACAATCTTTCTACTTTGTTACTTGAGCGCCTCATCTCTTGCCGCTTCCCACAATGCCTTTTCATTTTCAAACTGTTCGGCATTCATCGGTTGTGATAATATGTGCATGCCCTTCCAACGCTCTGTCGCGACGCCAAACGGCGAGAACGGCTGTTCAAACGGGTTGAGCAATGATGCGACATAGCCGCCGCCACCCTTTCTGTAAGGAATGACCCAAGCGTTGTCCAACAAATAGCTCTCGGCATTGGCATACATTTCGTAGCGCTTGGCCAAATCGACTTTCTCGGCTTGTGCAGCATCGACCATTTTTTCGTATACGACGTATTTGTTTTCGCCATTTTCATCGACTTCAGTTGTATTTTCTGGGAAGTTGTAATTGCTGTCGATAAACATTTCCGTATAAGTGTGCGGATCGGCGTAGTCCGGACCCCAGTTGACTTCCATAAAGGAATATTTGCCCGCTCTTCTGGTGTTAGAGAGATAGCCTGACGGCGGGTACGGCATAATGTATACGTCGATTCTATCCGAACCGAATAAGTTTTCTAACTGCTGTTCAATGACCTGCGCCTTCATGGCATTATTCGAACCACCCGTGTTGTATGGCATGACCACTTTAATCGGCCACTCAATTTGATCGCCTAATTCGGCGACGGCTTTATCCATATATTCTTTGGCGGCCGCTTCGTCAAACTTCATGTCTTTAGCGTGTTTGTCGAGTTCACCCATGTTGATAAAATCTTTACCGTTCATATTGACAAAGGCCTCAGGTGTAATCGTGTTGCCAATTTTGTTTTCCGGCGTATAGGGCTCGTCAACTGTCAACGCGGCCAATCTGTCAAATCCATGGTAAAATGCCTTTCTGAAGTTTAAGTTGTTGACGGCAATTTTCCACTGATCGGGCGAGAACGCCTCATCGTACTGCGGATCAAAGTTTAAAGCATAAAAATACGTATAGTAACTGGCCGTCGCCGGGCGTATCTGTTTTCTCATATTTGGATCTGCCATCCAGGCATCAATCGAATCTGAACCGACGCCAACTTGTGATACTTCGCCCCTCAAGAACAACTCTTGAGCAACTGTTGCGGCCTCTTTATTATACTTATAATTTATTTTTTCAATGTGAACCTTGTCCTTGTCCCAATAGTTGGCATTGGCGACTAACAAGCGTTTATTCTGCGGTTCAAATTCAGTTAAAATATAGGCGCCATTGTAGAGCAACGTTTCTTTACTAGTTCCGAAAGCATCGCCCTGTTCAGCTAAAAATGCACCGTTGACCGGGAAGAATGAAACGTAGGTGAGCATCGATTCAAAGTACGGAATCGGTTCCTCTAAAGTGTACTCTAAAGTGTAGGGGTCAAGCGCTTTGACACCGACTTTTTCAAAGTCGCTAATTTCGCCATCGTAGTAAGCCTTGCCATTTTTGATGACGTCATAGGCGATATTAGCCGTTTTAGAACCATTTTCCGGATTAAACGTATATTTTAACGCATCGACAAAGTCCTGCGCAACCGTTTCAGCGTAGACTTTACCATCCCATGTGTACCAGTTGACGCCTTTTCTCAACTTAAACGTCCAAACTAAACCGTCATCGCTTACCGACCAACTCTCCGCCAAACTCGGTATTAACTTGCCATAGCGGTCATAATCGACCAAGGTGTCGATAAAGTTGGCAGCCAGTCCGAATTCCAACGTAGTCGCCGTAACCAAATAATTCATCGTCGTCACTTCATCGGCGTAAACCGTGTTGTAGACCTGCTCGTCAGAATAAGCAATATCCAAGCTGGGAGCGGGTTCTGCCGGCTGCGTCGTCTGTGCAGCTGCCGTCGTACCATCCGTTGCGGGCGCCGCGGTCGTCTGATCGGCAACTGTCGTCTGATCGGCAGTTTGATTCGTTGTCGAACACGCTGATAACACCACCATTAAAGCCAATACTAAAACCATCAACCTTTTCATTTTGTTACACTCCTTCCTATAAAATAAGTTTTTACTATGTGTAAGCTAAACAAACCGTAACAATTTGTTCAGACTGCAGACAACTGCCCAATTCCTTTGTTGCCACGCACCTGCTCGATTCTCACGTATGTCTTTATACGCTGCGAACCGACAAGATACTTACGCCTCGAACTCAAACAATTTTCTACAGTCTGGAGAGTGTCGACTTTGTCGACGTTCTCAACAAATCGTAACAATTTGTTCACTTTTTACAAAAATCGACTAAAAAAATGCAGAATATATTCCAAAATATAGGAATACTTGTTATTATAATTTATAATAGCAACTGCCAATAGTAACGCTTTCTTAGTCAATTTATTGATTTTTATATATATCCATTATAAACAGATTGCAGCAATTGTTCAAGACTCCTGAGTAAAACAACTCGATTTGCATGGACTATAAATTTTTTAATACGACGCGTATGCACTTAAATGCTAATACGGCATAAAACTTGCATGTATAAAATGTACGGAGGTTACTATGATAAATGTGAGAAATGATCACCTATTTATTGACAAAATTGACTGCGTAGAACTAGTCGAAGAACACGAAACGCCACTCTACGTCATATCGGAAAGTGAAATCGTGGCGCGCTGCAACGCGCTAAAAAAAGTATTTTTAAATAAATACGACAATTGCAAAGTGCTCTATGCATCTAAGGCATTTTTGCCGATGGCAATGTGCAAAATTATGGCGCGCGAAGGGCTTGGGCTCGACGTCGTTTCGGGCGGCGAACTGTACACCGCTTTAAAGGCCGGTTTTCCAACTAATCGGATTGACTTCAGCGGCAACAACAAGTTGCGCAGCGAGCTGATGATGGCGGTAGAGAATCAAATCGGGCGCGTCGTGGTCGACAATCTCTATGAATTGTTTTTACTGGACAACGTCTGCCATGAACTGCAAAAGCCTATGGCGATACTCATGCGGATTATCCCCGCAGTCCACACCGACACGCACAAACACATTTCGACCGGTCACAAGGATTCTAAATTTGGCATTCCAATTGCCGACGGCGAAATCGACAGCGCCATAGAATTTACTCAAAAATCTAAATGGCTCAGTTTTAAGGGCTTTCACTTCCACGTCGGCTCGCAACTGTTTAGTGCCGAATCTCACTTAAATGCTCTACAGAGCACCTATCGCCTACTGGACCGCTTGCGCGCTAAAATGGGCATTGAAATCGAAGAACTGGACGTCGGCGGCGGCTTTGGCATTAAGTATTTGCCGAGCGATGAACCGCCTGCTCTAGAGGCCTTTATCGAACCGATTATGGCGAGCATCGATAACTACTTTAAATCTAAAGACAAGCCGCGTCCGCGCATCGTCATCGAACCGGGTCGCTGGATTATCGGCGAGGCCGGCCTGACGCTGTACACTATTGGCTCGACCAAGCGCTCGGCATCCGGCAAAAAATACATCGCCGTCGACGGCGGCATGTCGGACAACATTAGACCGGCGCTCTATCAGGCCAAATACCACGCCATACTGGCAAATAAAGCAGAACAAGTCCCGGTCGAAACAGTTTCGGTCGCCGGCAAATTCTGTGAATCTGGCGACATATTAATTGAAGACATCGAATTGCCCGAAGTCGACAGCGGCGACATCTTAGCCGTTTACGCAACCGGTGCCTACACCTATTCGATGGCCAGCAACTACAACAAAAATATTATACCCGGTGTCTTGCTAATCAACGGCGCCGAAAAAAACTACATCGTCAAACGACAGAACTACGACGACATTATTCGCAACGAAGTCATTCCCGATTACATGGAGGATTAACATGAACGTTCCCAAAAAGCTTTCGCGCGGCGACTGCGTTGCGCTGATTGCGCCGAGCTCTTCCGCCAATGCCGAGGGACTTGAACGCGCAATTGAAAGCATTAAAAAGTTTGGCTTAGTACCCAAAGTTTATCCCAGCTGTCGCTCTAACCACGGTCACGTGTCAGCACCCGACGAAATCCGCGCCGGCGATGTCAACAACGCCTTTTTGGACGACGAGGTAAAGGGTATTATTTGCATACGCGGCGGTTACGGTACGCCGCGCATTCTCGACAAAATCGACTATCGAGCAATTGCCAATAACCCCAAGCTGTTTCTCGGCTACAGCGACATTACCGGACTGCACTCGGCAATCAACAAATTGTCCAAACTGGTAACCTTTCACGGCCCGATGCCGGACCCGGCATGGCATGACAAAATCGTCGACTACACAAAAGTGCAGCTCGAAAAAGCGCTGTTTGAATGCGGTCCACTCGGCGAAGTTAAAAATCCGAGCGGCGAACAAATTAAAACGCTCGTCCCCGGCGCAGCAAAGGGTAAGCTAGTCGGCGGCAATCTGTCGCTTTTGTCAGCCGCTCTCGGTACGCCCTACGACGTCGACAGCAAAGACAATATTCTATTTATCGAAGATACCGGCGAGAGCGTCTATCGACTAGACGGCATGTTTTCTTCAATGCGCCTGTCCGGCAAGTTGAGCGAAGCCGCCGGCATAATATTGGGCACGTTTGAAAACTGTCCGCGCGAAAAAAAATCAAACGGCTTTGAAGACTTACCACTACAACAAGTCATTGAAGAAATCATTAAGCCGCTCGGCGTGCCAACCATTTATAATTTTAGAGCCGGTCACAACTATCCGCAGCCAACGCTAGCGCTGGGCGTTACAGTTGAGCTCGACGCCACCAACGGGACAGTTGTATTCTGCGATGCGCATTGCAAAGAATAATAGGTGAAGAGATGTTGCTAAGAGATAGCTATGCAGAAATAAATCTAGGAGCCATTGCGCACAACATTAAATTGGCGCAGCGGCTCGGCAACGGCGAGAAAATCATGGCCGTCGTCAAGGCCAACGCCTACGGTCACGGGCTTACCGCAGTGCTCGACACCATGATTGCCTGCGGCATCGACCTGTTTGGCGTGGCAACGCTTAGCGAGGCGGTAGCCATAAGCGAAAAATTTTCGCGAGTCGACGTCATGATTCTCGGCCATACGCCCGATGCATACCTTAACGTCGTAAACGAACGCGACATTATTCAAACTGTATTCAGCTTAAATCAGTGCAAAGTTCTCAATTCACTGGCCAAACCGACGCGCGTCCACATAAAAGTTGACAGCGGCTTTCACCGCTTGGGCTTTGCGCCCAATCAAAAGGCGATAAACGACATTAAGGCGATTAATGCACTCCCCAATATCGAACTAGAGGGCATTTTTTCGCACCTGGCATTGGGTGAACGCGCCGACGACATCGCCCAGTACGAATTGTTTACAAAATTTTTACGCGAACTGGAAAACGATGGGCTAACTTTTAGATATCGCCATATCTGCGACTCGATTTCCTACACCCGCTATCCCGAATATCGCATGAACATGGTGCGACTCGGCGCTTGGCTGTTCGGCATGAAAAGCCGCGACCAAGCTGAGCTCGATTTAATCGAATCGCTATCTTTAAAGAGCTACATTAGCCATATCAGCGAAGTTAAGCTGGGTGAAGGCGTCGGCTACGACTACTTGTTCCGCGCCAAGCGCGATATGCGCGTCGCCACCATCCCCATCGGCTACGCCGACGGCTATCCGCGAAATATGTCAAATGGCGGCTACGTTATCATCGACGGCAGGCCGGCTGCGGTAACCGGTGTCATCAACATGGATCAAATGATGGTCAGTCTGCTAGACCATCCAAATACTAAAGTCGGCGACCCGGTGACCATTTACGGCGCCGACGACGGACTTCCAATTGGTAAAATAGCAGAAATTGCCAAAACCAATAAAAACGAAATTATGTGCCGCCTCACGCCGAGAGTGCCGCGCATTTACAGGTGAGATTATGAATGTAAAACGAGCAGTACAAGAAATTGAAAACGACTTAATCGCCTTTCGCAGAAATATGCATATGTTTCCTGAACTAAGCGGCGCAGAATATCAAACGCAAAAGCGCATCGAGGCGTTTTTAGACGAACGGGCAATTGCCCATCAGCGCATGGCGGGGACCGGAGTCGTCGCCACTATTGGCAGCGGTTCACCGGTTATCGCACTGCGCGCCGACATCGACGCCCTACCGATTCAAGAGGCGATCGAATCGGACTTTAAATCAAAAGTCGACGGCGTTATGCACGCCTGCGGGCACGATATTCACACTGCGATCAACTTGGGCGTCGCCGCACTGCTTAAAATATTTGAAAGCGAACTGCGCGGCACTGTCAAATGCATTTTTGAACCGGCCGAAGAAACCTACGGCGGTGCCAAAATCATGGTCGAAGAAGGCGTTTTGGAAAATCCAAAAGTCGACGCCGTCTTAGGGCTACACATTATGCCCTACTTGGACGCCGGCAAAGCCGAATTCCGCTACGGCAAGTTAAACGCCTCGTCCGATGCCCTTAAAATTACAGTGCGCGGCAAACGCGGTCACGGCGCCTACCCGGATAGCGGCGTCGACGCACTGTTGATTAGCGCACACATTTTAACTGCCATTCAAAGTATTGTCAGCCGCAATACCTCACCGCTCAATTCGGTTGTCGTTTCATTTGGTACAATCGAGGGCGGCGAACGCCCCAATGTGATTGCCGAAAAAATCACCATGACCGGTACACTGCGTGCACTCGACCAAGAAACGCGCAGTAAAACCAAAGCGCTGATAAAAAAAATCGCCACTGAACAGGCGACTTCTTTTGGCGGACAGGCAATTGTCGAAATCGACGACGACTATCTGCCGCTCGTCAACGACGATAGAATTACGCGCGTCTGTCTGGCTGTAGCCGAACAGACCATCGGCAAAGAAAATATTCAAATGAAGGAATTTCCCAGTTTGGGCACGGAAAGTTTTTCCTTTTTTAGCGAATGCGTACCCGGCATGTTCTATCACTTGGGCACTCGTAAACCCGGCGCGATTACTACTTCACTACACGACGAAAGGCTCGACCCCGACGAATCGGCAATCGCCACCGGTGTCGAACTGAACGTCAAAATGGCATTGGCATTGATGGAAGAATTGAAATAGCTGAAATCACTCGAAACGCTGTCAATTCAATATTGCCGGGATTATCCGGTAACATCGAATTGACAGCTTGACTGAACAGTTACGTGAAACTAATTAACTATTTCTATCGTAGATCTCCTTTAACCCCTTAAAAGTTAAGTATGGGTCGTTAAAATCAATTACATTTGTGCCGTCGAGAATAACGCGACTTAATCCACCGGTTGAAACGACTTTCATATTGGGCAGTCCAAGTTCTTCTTTTACCTTGTTGACGATGTACTCAACTTGACCGATATAACCGTATACTAGCCCTGCTTGCAAACTTGTAATCGTATTTTTGGCGAGGATTGACTTAGGTTTTTTGATCTCGATTTCTGGCAGTTTTGCGGTGTTTTGCCAAAGTGCATTCGCTGTAATTCTGATTCCTGAAGATGTTATACCTACGATAAATGCGCCGTTTTCATCGACGACATCGTACTTGGTCGCGGTGCCAAAATCTATTACGAGTATTGGTCCACCATAGTTAAAATAGGCGCCACAAGCGTCGGCAATTCTGTCAGAACCAACCTCCTTGGGATTTTCGGTATGTACTTTTATGCCAGTTTTTACACCGACGCCGACAATTAAGGGGTCTATTCCAAAATATTTCTTAATCGCATTGACCAAAGAGTGCATGACCGCCGGCACAACCGACGAAATAACGACACCCTTTATATCGTCGACAGCAAGATTATTGTTTTCTAAGTAAAATAATAAGCTCTGGCCAAATTCGTCTGACGTCCGATTGGTACTGGTTGTCAGTCTAAAAATATTGCTATACGCATCGCCATTAATGATGGACACTTTAATATCTGTATTGCCTACGTCTATTGCTAAAATCAATTCCCACTCCTCCTATTCACCGCGAAAAACACCGCTGTTATTACCGCTGTTAAAAATCCTGCGACGATGGCTTCAATTATGCCATTGGTCATAGCGATGGCCGACGCCCATTTAACTGCATTTTGTCCAACTGCTTCAGAAACCCTCGCACCGTAAAGTAATACCAACATAAACAGTACCAGTACGGTATTTGTTAAACTGCCCAAAACGCCGCCCAAAAAAGAAGAAATATAGTTTTTGTCTGTAAATCTTCTGAAGAGGACAAAGGCGTAATAGCTAACAAATCCGATAAACATTCTCGGTAAAACTGATAGAAGGGGATTCACAAAAAGTGGGTCGAAGATCGTTACCGGTCTAGTGAGCGCGTGAAATAAGGAGATCAGTCCAAACATCGTTCCCATGAGGATTCCCGCTACTGGTCCCAGTATTATTCCCACGATGATTGTCGGTATGTGCGTGATTGTTGCGGATACTACCCCTAGCGGTATAGCTCCCAGTGGCGTGACGTCAAAGATGATCGTTAGCGCCAGCATCATACCCATGATTGCTAAGCTTTTTGTTTCTTTCAATGATTTAAACATAGTTCTCGTTTCCTT
>PDWI01002035.1_pt1 | contig 31173 bp, 28 predicted proteins | sample 1430891 | NCBI WGS metagenome assembly PDWI01 (sample SAMN01162508, study PRJNA174530) | Oral metagenome, whole genome shotgun sequencing project. | biome: Marine environment; feature: Marine mammal; material: Swab sample of the gingival sulcus; isolation source: swab sample of gingival sulcus... | reverse complement strand
ATAATTATAAACTTGTACCCTATAATAGAAAATAAAGTTCTTATCAAGAAAATGAATTTAACCAAGTCATAAATAATTATTTTCATTTTATATTTATTCCATACTCAGAAATAAAAAATTATTTTTTTTAAGAAAATCGCTTGTTTATTCAAAAAAAGTTCGTAGTTTTGAATAGTTAAGTGCATATATAGCATGCAGTTGCGTAAGTACGCAACCTTTTTAGAAAAGTAGTTGCGTACTTACGCAACTTTTCGGGAAAGTAGAGTTGCAGAGATACGCAACTATTTGAAAATCGGATTGCGTTAATACGCAATAAGACAAAATTTTAAAAATATACACATATCAATAGGAAGACAGCTATGGTATTTTCAGTAAAGTATGATTTTTATCGTAAAAAGCTAATCTGGGTAAGCGAACCTGATGATGACGCTTTTGTCGTAGAAATGGCAACAGGAACTACAAACTTCCAACCAATCTACTCTGGTGACAGAAGATCCTGTGACTTGGATATTGATAAACTACAGGCTCCTATTTCAGTCATCGTTGTTCCTCGCAAAGGCAAGGAATGGGGAGAAGGCAAATTACAAACAATTGTCTAAAAATATAATATTTCGTTTACCCCTTTACTGGTGGTATCGTTATTTTATAATATACAACCCTATATCAACCTTGCCTTTCAGGCGAGGTTTTTTTATGCCTGTGATAGAATCAGCTGTAAACCGTTATACTTCGAAACTTATACAATACTATCTGTAGATAATCGACAATAAGTTATTGAATGTTTGCTTAGACAAAGTTTCTAAATGATCAGAAATAAATATATGTTGATATTATATAGGTAAATTATGAATAATCAAATCATCGTTGACAAGACAAAAATTATAACTACTATCGGCCCGGCAACGAACGACATCGAGACTTTACGTGAGATAATCAAAGCCGGTGCAGATGTTTGCCGACTAAATTTTTCACACGGAACTCAGGAAGATCATTTAGATGTCATAAACAAAGTCCGCCAGCTCAATAAAGAACTGGGAACTACCGTTGCTCTTCTCGCTGATTTGCAGGGACCTAAAATTCGCTTAGGAAAAATTAAAAATGATGAGATTATTATAGAGAAAGATCAGGAATTGATTTTGAGAACCTCTCTGGAAGACTGCGTCGAAGATGAAATCTTCATTACATACGATAATTTCGCCCGTGACGTTCGCCAAGGGGAACTAATCCAAGTGGACGACGGGAAAATCCTACTTGAAGTCGTAGAAACAGATTTACAAGATAGAGTAAAGGTAAAAGTTAACCACGGTGGACCACTCCGTTCAAGAAAGGGGGTGAATCTTCCAAATACAAAAATTTCGCTTCCATGTCTGACTCCGAAAGACATTGATGATTTAGCTTTTGCGATTGACCATAAGGTCCATTGGGTTGCACTATCATTTGTTCGTTCAGCAGCGGACTTAATCGAGCTTCGCCATGTTATTCGCCAAATGCAACCTGAATTTATGCCACATATCATTGCAAAAATTGAAAAACCGGAGGCATTAGAAGATATTGAAAGTATCATCGACAAAGCTGATGCAATAATGGTTGCCAGAGGTGATTTAGGTATAGAGATTCCTCTACAACGCCTGCCACTAACTCAGAAGATGTTAGCGAAAAAATGCCTTTCTAAATCAACACCAATCATCATAGCAACTCAAATGATGGAAGGTATGATTGATAATTATAACCCAACTCGTGCTGAAGTAAATGATGTAGCAAATTCTGTAATGGACGGTGCGGATACACTAATGCTGTCAGGCGAAACTTCTGTTGGTAAACACCCTGTTCAAGTTGTCAAAACAATGCAGAAAGTAATCGAAGAAATTGAAACTTCGGACAATGAAATCTATTACAAATATGAATCAGATAAGACAGAAAACGAAAGAGAAATCTCTGATGCCGTTATTTTTTCAGCTTGTAAATTAGCCGAAAAAACAAAGGCTAATGCCATTGTCGGTATGACTTATTCTGGATATTCAGCATTTAGAATAGCTGCCCATAGACCAAAGGCAAACATATATGTTTTCACAGAAAACAAGCACTTGATGAATAAATTGAACCTAATTTGGGGCGTTCGTGGATTTTATTATGATAAGTTCATAAGTACGGATCATAGTATGGAAGACATACAATACCGCCTTCAAAAAGACGGGTACGTAAAAAAGGGAGATAAGATTGTATTTATTTCATCTACCCCACTTTTCAAAAATGCTAAAACCAATATGATTAAACTTTCTGTGGTGGAATAACCCAATATTTGACAGGTCTATTACAACATACAAAACAGATGAACTCATTATTACTATTAGAGTTCATCTGTTTGTATATATCAATTATTATTAGAAATCCACAGTAAATAGTCTGCCAGACTATTGGGGAATATCATATTTTACATATCCATCAAACCTTTCATTGCGGTTTCACTTATCGAATTATGTTGATTATTCTGCTTTTCCGATGACTTATTCGAGCGTCTCGAATTTTGGTTTGATTGTTGTTCCATTTGAGTAAGAAAGGATTCCGTTATAGTTTCCTCCGGTTCTTCGAGTGGAGCGTCAAACATCCCCATCTCCCTTACGTTTTCCATGCTTGCTATTCTCTGTTTTCTCCACAAGTCTCTTCGTCTTATTGGTTGTTGTGTAGTAGAATCTTCCATTGTCTTCTCCTTGATTAATGTTTAAATAACGATATTTAGGTGCAGTAGCATAGGTTTTCTCTACACCGCTTTCTAATATTAATACGCTTTTAAATTCAATAAGTTGTGCATTATTGTAAAATATTTCTATGACAATATAAGGACATCGGTGTAGCATACTTGCCGAATTTTCCAATAAAATCACAAAAAAACGTCAGAACCAACATGACTGATTATAGAAAATATTTGGAACCGGATATAGTTGCACAGCTTTCCGGGATTGAGTTAAAAGCCCGAATGGTTGTCGAAGGCTTTATTACTGGTTTACACAGAAGCCCGTATCATGGTTTTTCCATCGAATTTGCCGAGCATAGAGCATATCGCCCGGGAGATGAAACAAAAAATATCGACTGGAAAGTTTTCTCCAGAACCGAGCGTTTCTACGTTAAACAATTCGAGGAAGAAACAAATCTCCGTTCAATGATTGCGATTGACACTTCAGCTTCGATGAATTATGCATCGAAAGGAAGTATAACAAAATTTGAATATGCAATTTATCTTTCTGCCGCACTTGCTATGCTTATGAATAGGCAAAGAGATGCCGTCGGCGTTGCAACGTTCGATACGGAAATTCGCACACTAATGCCACCAAATTCTAAATCTTCATACATCGGCGAAATCCTTAAAATGCTTGCCAATACTACCCCTTCAAATGAAACTCACACTGCGACGGCTTTAGACGAATTAGCCGAGCGTATTCACCGACGAGGTTTGGTGATTATCATAAGCGATTTTTTTGATGATAAGGAATCAGTTTTGAATGCTCTCAAACACTTCCGCCACAGAAACCACGAAGTCGCGGCAATTCAGCTTCTAGATAAGAGGGAACTGGATTTCAATTTCGGTCATTCCGCTAAATTCAAGGATATGGAAACAGGACAGGAAATCATCACACAACCATACCAAATCAAAAAAGCATACTCCAATATCGTCCACAAATATACCGATGAAATACAGAAAGAATGCTTTAATCATAATATTGATTATCTACTAATTGATACTACAACTCCATTCGATGTTGCACTCAGAAATTATCTGATTAAACGTCAGCGTATGTAATCCGGTCTGCACTGTCTCGCAACATATTTCAATACTACTTTTTTAATCCTATCGCATCTGTAGTACAATAAAGGCCTCCATATCCGACTTATCCAACCGAAAAAAATCAAGCATTATTGGATTTAATGATAAAAACTTCATCAAATGAAAATAGTATTGTGTTAAACTGTTTTTGTGGTTCGGAGACAACTTTAAAATCAGCTAAATCTTTAAACATAAAATTGATAGGAATTGATGAATCTGATCTCGCGATTGAAGCAACACAAAATAAATTAGAAAATAGTTCGTCGAATCCACTTGTTCCAAAAGCATATTACGATTTTTTAGAAAGCAGTACCAGAGCTAATAACATATATTTATATTCGTGCCGTTAGCAAATATTAGAGGAGAAAATTATGGCAAGACCAAAAACAAAAAAAGACTTAATCAAAGCGTCAAATTTGAATTTTGACAAACTTTGGGAGATTATTGATTCTTTTACCGCAAAAGAATTTTCGACAGAATTTGATTTTTCGGCAAATCCAAAATTGAAAGAGGCTCATTGAATGCGGGATAAAAATGTCAAAGATGTGTTAATTCATTTATATGAATGGCACCAGTTATTGATAAATTGGATTACTAAAAATAAAACAGGAGATAGTATTTCTTTTTTGCCGAAACCCTACACATTTAAAAATATAGCGGAAATGAATGTGAAGTTCTGGGAAAAACATCAAAATACATCTTATGAACAAGCCGTTACAATGCTGAAAAAAAGCCATAGTGAAGTGATGAAGATAATAGAAACATTTAGTAATGAGGAATTGTTTACAAATAAATATTTTACTTGGACGGGTACAACAAGTGTAGGTAGTTATTGTGTTTCTGCTACATCAAGTCATTACGATTGGGCAATCAAGAAATTAAAAAAACATAAGAAAAATTGTAATTGAAAGTGCTCTAAATTCAGCTAAATAAGACTATTTGCAAGGCTATTTACAACAAAGCAAAATCTTTTACGTTAATTTTATTTTTTATAGAGATATTTTTATAGAGATATGATTACTAAAAAAATTACTGATAAAATTCAATTAATTGGATTCAATGACAGGCGAACTGACTTATTTGAAAATCTTTGGCAACTCCCTAATGGTGTGTCCTATAATTGTTACCTATTATCAGGCGAAAAAAACATTTTGATTGATACAGCAGGGGCTGAATACACGGAACCATTAATTTCCCATATCAACAAAATAACTGAGGGTAAAGGCTTAGATGCTCTAATTGTTTTGCACGCCGAGCCTGATCACTCTTCATCAATTATGCCGATTTTACGGGCTTTTCCTGAATGTAAATTGTATTGCAACAAGTCCAGCAAAATGATTTTAGGCAACTTATATAATGCTGACCTTGAAGTTGAATTATTGACTGATGGAATGGAATTGGAATTAGGAGAACATAAGTTCGTTTATGCAACAATTCCATCTGTTCACTGGCCTGACTCTTCCGTTATTTATAATGTCAATACCAAAGTTTTATTCTCAAACGACGCATTTGGTAGCTTTGGTGCTATCGCTGGTGGTGTATTTGATGATGAAACTGACTACCTACTCCGTGAATACGATTTGATGCGTTATTATACAAACATTGTGGGTAAATTTGGTAAACAAACACAAAAAGCACTTGCCAAATTGTCTAATTTAGATATTGAAATTATTGCCCCTTCTCATGGTATTTTATGGCGTTCTCATATTGATTATGTACTTGATAAGTATGACAAATGGAGCAAACAAGAAGGCTGTAAAGGTGTAGTCATTCTTTATGGTTCGATGTACGAACATACTATGGAAATGGCTGACCGTGCTGCACAAGGTTTAGCTGATGCAGGCATTAAAGATATTCGGATATATGATCTGTCAAGAGCCTCCAAAAGTCATATCCTAAATGAAATTTTCAGATACGAGGGTGTGATTTTAGGTTCACCAGTTTATTATGGTGGTATCTATCCTCCTATGAATGATCTTATAAATTTAATTTCAGCTTATGGTATAAAAAATAGAAAAGTGGCTCTATTGGGTAACTACTGTTGGGGCGGTAATCCTATTAAAAAATTAAATCAAGCTGTTGAAGATTTGAACTGGCAATTAATCGGCGAGACTCTACAAGTTTCCGGATCAATGGATGACGAAGAAAGCGACCGTTCATACGAATTAGGTATGATGCTCGGCAAGGCTTTGTTAGAAGATTAATACAAGTTAAAATAATATTTCTATATGGAATCTGCCTTAAAGGTGGATTCCATATTTTTTTATCAAGACTAAAATTTAACAGACTTAAAACAAACATACTTGCTATTCAAGATAGCAACACCTGTACTTGTGTCATTATTTTAGGCTACAACTATTTATCTTATCTTTTTTTTACTTCTTTTGAAAAAAATAATAATACTTAAAATAATAATTTATAGTTTTCGTTATAATAGATAAACTAACAATTAGGTTAGTTAAATTATTTTAAATGTTAAATTATATATTCGTTATTGATATGGAAAAATTAATTAGTCAGTACAGTCCCTTAGAAGACAAGATGTTTTCAGTAATGGACGACGAAGGCAAAATCGTTAATAAAGATTGGATGCCTGAATTGAGTAACGAGGAGAAACTCGATATTTACAAGTTTTTGAATTACGCTCGTACTGCCGATACAATGGCTGTGTCTTATCAACGACAAGGTCGTATGTACACATACCCTCCAAACTTGGGACAGGAAGCTATTTCTTCCGCAGCAGGGTATGTGATGAAAGATGAAGATTGGTTTGTGCCGGCATTCCGTGAATTAGGCGGTTGGTTAAAACGTGGTGCGAAAATGAGAGATGTATTTTTATACTTTGGTGGTCACGAAGATGGTTCTCTATTCTCAGGAGCCAAAAATATTCTACCGTCAAATGTACCGATCGCATCACAATTAGTACACGCAACGGGAATTGGATTCTCATTGAATTATCAAGAAAAACCGGGTGTAGTTTTCGCTTATGTTGGCGACGGTGGTACTTCCGAAGGAGATTTCCACGAAGCATTAAACTTCGCTTCTGTTTGGAAAGCACCTGTAGTTTTTACAGTACAAAATAACCAATACGCAATCTCTTGCCACATCTCCAAACAAACTGCTTCTAAAAACTTAGCTATTAAAGCCACCGCTTACGGAATGCCCGGAATTAAGGTTGATGGTAATGATTTCTTCGCGATGTACAAGGTTTATGAAGAAGCAAGAGCTTACGCAGCAGCCGGAAACGGCCCCGTATTAATAGAAGCATTAACTTATAGAAAAGGTGCCCACACAACTTCTGATGACCCTAGTCTTTACAGATCAAAAGAAGAAGAAGAATTATGGAATGCAAAAGATCCTATTGATAGACTAAGAAAACATATGATTGCAGAAGGTCTATGGAAAGAGGAAGATGACAAACCATTATTGAAAGAATATAGAAAAGAAGTTGATAAAGAGTTCTCAATGTACGAAGCATACCCTGAATACGCTGTTGATGATGTATTCAAGCACTTATACGCTGAAATGCCTGAAGATTTGAAAAAACAACAGGTAGATTATGAAAAATATTTGAACTGGGCACAGTCTAATAAGTAAGGAGATAAAAATGGAAAATAAAATGCAAGTAATGACTTTAATTCAAGCAATCACTGATGCGATTGATAAAAAATTAGAAGATGATAAAAATGTAGTTGTTTTTGGTGAAGATGTTGGTTTGGAAGGCGGTGTATTTCGTGCTACTACTGGTCTTCAGCAGAAATATGGTGAAAAACGTGTATTCGATACACCCTTGGCAGAATCAGGTATTATTGGTACGGCAGTAGGTATGTGTGTTGCTGACTTACGTCCTGTTGTCGAAATTCAATTCTCCGGTTTTCTCTATCCGGGATTCAATCAATTATTGAGTCACGCAGCAAGAATGAGAAACAGATCACGTGGGAAATACCAAACTCCTATGGTAGTTCGTATGCCTTACGGTGGCGACATTAGAGCCTTAGAACACCATTCAGAATCAATGGAAGCATTATTAGGTCATATCCCGGGTTTAAAAGTGGTTATTCCTTCAACTCCTTATGATGCAAAAGGTTTGATGATTTCAGCTATTGAATCAGATGATACAGTCATCGTGATGGAACCAAAGAAAATCTACCGTGCAATTAAACAGGAAGTGCCAACAGAAAAATATTCGATTCCAATAGGAAAAGCGAAAGTTGTTCAAGAAGGTACAGACTTGACCATCGTAACTTACGGTGCTTTGGTTCGTGAAGTACAAAGAGCAGTAATGCTGGCAAAAGAAAAAGGATGGTCAATCGAAGTTATTGACTTACGTACAATTTATCCTCTTGATAGAGAGACTGTTGCAAATTCTATTAAGAAAACAGGACGTTTACTATTTGTTAATGAAGGTCCTACGACATTTGGTGTTGGTGCAGAAGTTATGGCGGTAGCAAACGAAGATGCTTTCCTAAGTCTCGAAGCTCCACCAAAAAGATTATCAGGGTTCGATACAATCGTTCCACTACCTAAAGGCGAAGGACATTATTTCTTCAAACCTGACAGAATTTTCTATGAAATCGAAAAATTAATGAATTATTAACCGCACGGGTTAGTTACCACAAAATAGTTGAATATAATTAAACAGAGGATAAAATGAGACATGTTTTTAAATTTCCAGATATAGGCGAAGGTCTGGAAGAAGGCAAAATTTTAGAATGGTACGTCAAAAAAGGCGAAGAAATAGATTTTGGTGATCCAATCGTAAAAATGGAAACCGATAAAGTAGTAACAGATATTCCATCACCAAAAGACGGCGTAATCGTTGCACGATATGGTAACGAAGGCGACGTAATCAATGTGGGCGATGCTTTAGTCGAAATTGAAATCGATGGAGTAGAGGGCGAAGAAGCTCAAGAAACAGCAAAAGAAATCGACGAAAAACCAGCTAAACAAGAAGCTGTGGAAGAAAAAGGTTTCGGTGTAGTCGGTACAATTGAAGTGGCTGGTGATAATTCATTCCTGCCTGCAGGAACTGAAGGACGTGATGAAGCACCAAAAGAAGAGCCTATTACGAAGAAAGTTTTAGCTACCCCTGTCGCAAGAAAAATGGCGAAAGACATGGGAGTTGATATTAATAAAGTGAAAGGTACAGGCCCGGCTGGTAGAGTAATGAAAGATGATATTAATAAATATCACGAAGTTCAACTACGTGGCTCATCTGCTCCTGCTTCAGCACAAACATCTCAAGCAGTGGAAGGTGACAGAGTTGTTTACGAACCAATGACTCAAATTCGCAAGGCTATTGCTCGTACAATGTCTATTTCAAAACAAACAGCTGCACACATGACAGCTATGGAAGAAGTAGAAGTTTCTGAATTGGTAAATGTTCGCAATAAGCACAAAGCCGATTTTAAAGCAAAAGGTACAAGATTAACATATTTAGCATTTATTATGAAAGCGGTTGCAAAAGCAATGCCTGAGTTCCCTATGCTTAATGCAGAGGCAGATATGGATAACGACCGCATCATCTTGAAAAAACACTATGATTTCAATATCGCAGTCGATACTCCTGACGGCTTAACCGTTCCTGTTATTCGTGATGTTGATAAAAAATCAATCTTTGAATTATCAAAAGAAATTGACGAAGTGGCAGAAAAAGCTCGTAACCGTCAACTTTCATTAGATGATTTGAAAGGTGGTACATTCACAATAACAAATTACGGTGCAATCGGTGGTACTTACGGCGTTCCTGTATTGAATTATCCTCAAGTTGGTATCTTGGGAATAGGACGAATTATGAATGTTCCTGTAGTAAAAGATAATGAAGTTGTTCCAGGTAATATACTTCCTCTATCAATTTCTGTAGATCACAGGATAGTGGATGGTGGTGATACTGCAAGATTCTTGAATGTCATAATGGGATATATGAAAGATCCTGTTACATTGTTATTTTAACCACAAGGATAATAACTAAGTTCACTAAGTCATTTAGGCTAATCTTTGTATGGAATGAAATAAAAGTGAACAACAAGAAAGATAAAAATCGTAACGACGTGGCATGCTGCGTCGTTACATATACATAATCTTTGGCTAAATAAATTTTTATAAAAAATGTGAGAAAAATAGAATGAAATATGATTTAATAATTATCGGTTCAGGACCTGCTGGATATGTAGCTGCGATTAGAGCAGGACAGACAGGCTTGAAAACAGCGATAGTCGAAAAAGGGAATATAGGCGGAATGTGCTTGAATTATGGTTGTATCCCAACAAAAGCATTAATCGAATCCGCAAAGACTTTCCAAAAAGTAAAAGATGCTGCAACTTTCGGAGTTGATGGCGTTGACAAAAAAGCTCTATCATTCAATTGGAAAAAAGCATCTGGACGTGCAAACCGTATCGTAGGTAAATTGACTCGTGGGGTGGAGTTCCTTTTGAAAAAGAATGGGGTAGAAATTATCAAAGGAGAAGCTACGGTAACTTCTCCTAATTCAGTAAGTGTTGAAAATCGTCTTTTGGAAACAGAAAATATCATGCTAGCGACTGGTTCAAAATCCTATCTTGAAGAGTGGAACATTCCGGAAGATAAAGTATTGGATATTTGGTCTTTCTTGCAATTGAAAGAATTACCTGAAAATCCTTTGGTGTATGGACATGGACCACATGCTTTGGAAATCTCACAACTCCTACACATGATAGGCAAACCAACTCAACTATTAGTACCTAATGACGAACTTCTTCCGAAAACTGATGATTTCTTAGCAGATTTCTTCGCTAAGAAATTTACGAAAGAAAAATTACCCGTTATTTATAATGCTAAAATTAACGGCTGGGCAGATGGAAAACTGAAAGTTAATGATGAAGAAATCGAATGCGATGCAGTTATCAATTTAGCTTGGAGAAAGGCTATCATGCCACCTACAGAAATTGATATAGCAATGGAAGACGGTTTCGTTAAAGTAGATGAAAATTTCAAAACTAGTGTGCCGTCTATATATGCTGTTGGCGATATGAATGGGATATTGAAAGTCGCTCATGCTGCTTCAATACAAGGCTTAAACGTGGTTAATCAACTCAAAGGTATTCCTGATAAAGTAGATTTCTCACGTAACCCAATCAATATGTACACATACCCTGAAATGGCACAAATCGGTAAAACCGAAACACAATTGAAATCTGAAGGAGTAGAATACAAAGTTTCCGATTTTCCGCTAACAGGAAATGGAAAAGCTCTTACAGAAGGCTATACAGAAGGTATGGTACGTATTCTTTCAGAAACAAAATATGGCGAAGTTGTCGGAACTCAAATTATTTCGCTTAACGCAACAGACATGATTGCGGAAGCTGCTGCTGTGATGGAACTCGAAGGTACAGTTTACGATATAGCAAAAATAGTTCATGCTCACCCAACCACTTCCGAAATTTTCTTGGAAGCTGGGTATGATGCGTTTGATATGCCGATACATAAATAATTCGGTAAACTTGTTGATAGAAAATTATACTATCGAAAATGTATTTTTTTCATGTTAATACGAAGAATAAGAGATAGATCTGCAATATGGTTTATCTCTTTTATTATTTTATATTGTCGGTATATAAGACCTACAATTATTTCATCATATTCAAAATATGGTCATTCAATTAATTTTTATTAATTTTGTATCTTATTTGATTGATATTTGGAAAATTAGCTAATGGACAAAATAATAGAGATAGATGTATCCTCCGAGATTGGGGAATTAGAAGCGGTAATCATGCACACTCCGGGGCAGGAAGTTGAAAATATGACTCCTGAAAATGCATCAAAAGCTTTATACAGTGATATTTTGAATTTAGATGTTGCAAAGCGGGAATACTCTACATTCAGAGGGGCAATCGAAAAGCACGCTAAGGTATTTGAATTGGAAGATATGCTAACGGATATACTAACTATTGAAAAAGTAAAAGAGAAAGTAATCGACGAAATTTTTCAGTTCGAACAAGTAAACGAAAACAAAGACTATCTTTTATCATTGGAAGCCCGAGAGCTTTCTCGCCAACTTATTCAGGGCGTGATAATGAAGAAAGATAATTTAACGAAATTTTTGGACTCTCAGAAGTACTCTTTGAGACCACTTCATAATTTCTTTTTCATGCGTGATGCGTCAATATCTATGAATAATGACGTACTAATCGGCAGAATGAGAAGTGATGTACGTGACCGTGAATCACGAATTATGGAAGCGATTTTTAACTACCACCCAGAATTAAAAGCTAACACGATTAACCCACAAAGACTCACCTCTAAAAATGAAAAAATCACAATAGAAGGCGGTGATGTACTCGTTGCCCGTGAAGATATTTTAGTGATTGGTACTGGACTTCGTACTTCGACACAAGGAATTGATTTTATCTTAGAGCAGGTCAAATCATCAGGTAAAATCAAGCATATCATTGTTCAAGAATTGCCAGATTCTCCTGAATCTTTCATTCACTTGGATATGGTTTTCACAATGCTTGATAAAGATAAATATATGGCGTATGAACCGATTATATTGGAACCGAATAAATTCCGTACAGTTCATATCGAGGTAAACGATACTGAAAAAGTCAGGATTAATACAGTCCAAAATATCCCTACTATTTTGAAAAAATTAGGAATGGATATGCAGTCCGTAGCTTGCGGTGGAAAAGGGGACAGATGGAATCAAGACCGCGAACAATGGCACAGCGGAGCAAACTTCTTCGCTCTCGCACCAGGAAAAGTGATTGGTTACGAAAGAAATATACATACAATCGAAGAAATGAATAAGGCAGGATTTGAGATTTTGGCAGCAGAAGATATAGTAAGCGAAAAGGTAAACATTTCTGATTACGACAAATATTGTATCACTATTCAAGGTGCAGAACTTTCTCGTGGTGGAGGCGGGGCAAGATGTATGACAATGCCTATCCGCAGAAAAGCAGTTGATTGGTAAACTATAAAATACGAACACTAAAATAATATTATAAAAAGATGGAATTCTCCTTGTTGGAGGATTCCATCTAAATGATTAATGATAATATTATTACTTCAGGTTGTCAGCAGAACGAACCCCGATAAACTTATTATAGACAAGTAAGGCGAGAATACAAATCACTCCAAGAGAGCTGAAAATCAGCCACAGAGTAGTAGTATGAGCATGAGGCAATACTTCAGATTGCTGAATACCATTTGTTGCTGCAACTTCCAATGCTTCTTTGATTTTTACTCCCTCGTCTAAGGTTGGAACTTTTGTTTTTATATATTCAATCATCGGATTATCTACATAAATATTATAAAGCCATGCACCTGTAATCCCTGCGAAAAGAGAACCAAAGAATCCGTATAGGAATCCAAAGCCCATGTAAGTTGCTTTTTTATCAGGAGGAGCAATAGTTCCAAGGTAGGCAATATATTTCGGATGAGCAACCATTTCGCCTAACGTGAAAATCATAGTTCCCAATATGAAAATCCAAATTGTTTCGCCAAATGCTAATACCACCATTCCGATGACACCGAATGAAATACCGATAATCAGAGTTGGTAGAGTTTTCGCTTTTTTAACAATCGCTGCGATTAACAGTTGAAGTATTATAATCGTTCCGGCATTGATAACAGTAACGTGTTCAACATCGAATTTGAAATTGATACCCGTTAAATCTTTGATGAAATTATTCAGCGGACTTGCATCGACAAACATATCCACATACCAAAGTACTGTATCATACATTTGGAAATAGAGAATCCAAAATATAGAATAAATAAAGATGAAGAGAATAAACCGCCAGTCTAAAACCACCATCCATACCTTTTTGAAAATATCTGAAAGTACCTTGCCGAGAGGTTCGGCTTCGGTTTGGGGCTGATTTTGGTCTTTGAATAGAAATAGAGTAGGCAGTATCATTAGCCCCGTTGCAATGGAAGCGAAGACCAAGATGAAAGAAGGATCTATTTTTTTCAAAGCCGGTACGATAAATAACGGAACGATAAACGCACCAAAATTAATTGACCAGTAAAAGATACTGAAACCAAGAGACGCAGTTTCTTCGGTAGTTTCTTTGGCTATTGTGCCGGAAATAATAGGCTTGAACGTACCCGCACCAAGTGCCATGATAATCATTGAAACGAATATAGCGACGTAACTATCGAACTGGCTGGTAAGCCCGTAGCCTATCCCCATCAAGGCAAAGGCGACTAATAGAGTTTTCTTAAATCCGACCTTATCGGCGATTGCTCCCGTCAAAACAGGAAGGAAATATAAAATCGGCTGAATTACTGATTTAATCCAACCTACTTGAATTTTTGAAAACTCCATAGTATCAATAAGATACATCGAGAATACACTCATTACGCCATAATAAGAGCCTCTCTCAATAAACTCGAAAAATATTACTAGCCAGTACCTGAAAGAAAATTTATTTTTCGATTGTGTTACTGCTTCCGGCATTTTGTCTCCCATAATAAAGTTGTAAGACTTTGTTGTTCTCAATTAAAGGGAAATATAAAGTCTCACAATATCAATAAAATACAGAATGCAAATATACGAAGAATTTTGAAAACTAAAATGAAAATTCTGAAATTGGAGTTAGCAGAGGGAGTATATCTTAACAAGAAAAAATTACATCTTAGTGTTTATCCTCGTGATAGGGGAGAAAAATACATTCGGTTGAATCATCTGTAACGTAATCTGGTTTTTTTAAATGAATTGGCAAAGCAAAATCCAACTCCACTTTGGCCTTTATCGAATCTTGTGTTATTTTCAATTTTTCTCTGAAGCACGTACTATAATCACAAGGCTGTAACACAAAATTAACTTTGCTGTTAATAGTATCGCAACTAATTGTCCACATTTCAGGCTTATAAACTTCAGTTAGCAACATGGATTTTTCAGTATCAATAGTTTGCCATAATAAATCAACAGGTTTGGAGGCTACAAAATGTACTGATATTATATAGACTACATCATGTAAATTTTCCTGTGCATACTCATAGGTAATATCTACAGGGGATTCAATAAAAATCTTTTCGATATAAAAAACATTTAATTTTTCGTCTTCTTTTACCCTGTAATGAACCTTTATTTTTTCACCGCCATACTCAAATTCTTGTACATAAGGAGACTCCTCTTTTGGAGGTATCCATTGTAATGTTGAACAGTCAATATTTACGTCATACCCATTGATTATAGGCGAAATAAAAATTATTCCCCAAAATAATATTAAAAGAAATCTACTATAGTTTTTACTTTTTGACCTCATACCAATCAACTTGCATAATATTATTTGATGAATGTAATATAGCCACTACCCCATTTTCAAAAGAAAGAATATGAGGAAAGTCTGCATTTACTTTTATATCTCCATGTATCAGTTTTCCTTCATTGGTATAAATATTAATATAATACTTATCTTCTATTTCTGGAGATTTTATATCTGTAACATGGTCAGGAATATAGCTATTTCTATATAAAGTCATAATATTGCCGTTTGATTCATCAATCTGGAATCCTCTTATATAGCTCAGTTCCTTTGAAAAATCTATCCAAAACTTATCAATATCGGAAGTAGGATTAATTCTTTTTGATGGAAGTCTATAAGAATTGCTATGCTCTATTTGGATTCTTTTTTCAAAATCTCCTTCAAAGTTATATATATTAATGCTATCAGTATATGCCTGCCATGAGAAAATCTTATTATTATATACATAAGCACTTTGCATATAACCTTCGTTCAAGTTATATTTTTCGAATACATCGCTGAATTTCTCGAACTCTTTTATTTTAGTCCCCGATTTATCCAATAGAGTAAGAAGTTGTTTAGGTTTTATAGGGGCATCAACTTGATAACCATTTGCAATTACAAGGTATGAATTATTGCTTTCAATAGGAAATAAATTAAGGTGTCTATTATATTTAGAAATATAGGGAATAGGTAACTCGGAAAACTCAGAAGTATGAATATTATATGTAACGAACGAATGTCCCCATGTTCTCGAATCATTAAATTCACCGTTCAGATGAATCAGCAAGGTAGAATCTTTTTTATGCCACTGTAATTTCTGAAAAACAAATGTTGAGAATCTGTCCACGTAAGGAATAACTAATCTTTTCTCTACCAAACCCGTACTATCAACAATTAAAAGAGAATTTATTATTTGATCTATGATATAATATTTATTAAAATACTTGGAAAAAGTACCATACTGATAACGACTTGAATGAATAGTACCACCATCTTCTATAATCTTTAATGATTTCTGTTTTTTAAAAGTCTTTTGTTCCGACAAACCCAACTTATTTATTGTTGCCTCTATGTCTATATTACCAAGTATTTGTGCTGTTTCTCCTCTCTGAATTAACCGGCCTTCTCTATCTAATATTACAACATAATTACCTTTCGTAACATCATAGCTTTTTGCATAAGCATTTATCACATCAGGAATAACTGTAACATCAAATCCATTACTTTTTTTGAAATCATCAACAGCATCAATGGAAATGCCACTTAAAAATACAACCGTCTCTATAAGGTCATTGTAGCTATGATTTAAGGTATTAAAATAATACAGATTATCTATACAGGTATGACACGCTCCATAATTTGCAAAAACATATATTCTGATTGGCTTAGTTGCCATTTTATTTACAAGAGGATATATATCTTTAGAATATACTGCATGATTAGGTAAAAAAGCGAATACAATTAATGTCAATAGAAATTTAATATTTTTCATAGAAATATATTTATAAATGAATAATGTAAAAAACCATTTTAATAATTATAGTGCAAAATTCAACTAATCAAAATTACTCATAAATATCTTAACGGCCAAACTTTGTTTCGCTAATTATTAATTATTCTCCCCATTTATTCCAGCGAAGATTTTCGGGTTTCCATTTATCTTTGGGTTTGAACTCGCCGTCAGGATAGCCTATTGGTATGACATTTAACGGAATTAGATTATCCGGTAATTTTAAAATTTCAGTTACTGTTTCCATCTTTCCTCGTGCCGGATAAAGTGCCGTCCAGACTGCTCCCAAGTCCATAGATTCAGTAGCTAATAGAATATTTTCTGATGCAGCAGAACAGTCTTGAATCCAAAATTCCTGCTCGCTACCTGTAAGAGCTTTATTCATATCACCACATACAACTATTGCTCCCGTTGCCGTTTTTAGCATTTTGGAATAGGGTAGATTCCCTCCTAATTTGTCGAGTGTTTCTCTATCATCAATGGCTATAAAAACCCATGGCTGGCGGTTAATAGCGGTTGGTGCGGCCATACCCGCTTTAACTATTTCTTCTAATTGTCGTTTCGATATTGATTTATCTGTGAAGGCACGGACACTTTTTCTTTGGTGAATAATTTTGAGTGTTTCGTTTACTTCCGGGTCAGTATTATCGACTGCGTCCGGGTTGCTTGCAAAATCGAATTTAATAATAAGAATTATCAAAGCCGTAGCTAAGAGAATATTTAAAAATTTAGATGCAAAATTCTGTACCATTGCTTATACCTTTTATTTATAATTTTTTTATCCAGTCAAGTATTTGTCCCGTTGGACAGACAAAACGGCAATATGGTTTATTTATGAAAATTGATGATAGTAATCCCAAAATAGCAATTACTAAAACAGCGGTACTCGCCCTTCCCAAAAGGAAAATCGTAAATGCTTCGTATTGTGCTAATTCCAAGCCCATAGATACCCACATACTGAAAAACACTAATAATGTAATCACGGTACGTGAATAGTTCAGCACTTTCATAACTCTTTTCTTTATCCTAATTTTTCTTCTGTTTACCTTTCCTAAAAGTTCCTGAGCTGCACCAAAAGGACAAATCCAAGTACAATAAAATGAATTCCGTTTGAAGAGTACAGGAAGTAATATTCCAAGTATAAGCATTAGCATAACCACCAATCCAGTTACAAAATCAAAACCGTTTTTGAACCAAGAAATTAGTATTCCAAGCGATATGAATTTTCCTGTCCAAAATCCAAGAACTAATATATTCAGCGATAACTGTATAATTCTAAGCCATTTCCGTTTTACCGCATAAAACGACATAAATGCCCCGGAAAGGATTACTAATATAGCAGCAATATTTTCTAATGTAATCAATTTCGCCCATTTACTTGCTTCTATATTACCTGAACTTATAGTTTGTATAATAGATTCGTTAATTGCCGAGCAAGTCATAGTTGCACCTGTAAGCGTTTCAGGCTGAAACTCGTCTATGGCTGCTGTGTTTACTCCAATCCATTGATCAATCATGCCATGCCTTTTGACATCTCCCATGAAACTTGGGGTCTCGTAATGCTTATATGGATAAACCGCTTCGATAATACCATCTTCATTTTTGAAAATGTATAGGTGTATAGGGCCTGCATAGCCACGAATATCATTGCTATATGGCTGTGTAGAAAGGATTATCGTTCCGTTTGATAGTTTCCAAGAATTTTCAGATTTTGATTTTAGAGAAAACGAATCATAACCACATTTCGTAAGAATATCTTTTGTTGGGGTGGGGGGTAGTTCTATCTTCTCTTTTTTTTCGTTTATGCTTTTCCATTCCTCGAAGGTCTTGCCACAGAATCTTCCGCTATGCGATATTGCAGCTAAAATAAGCAATGATAATATGATAACATTGCTAATTGATTCAAATATTTTTACTATGTTTTCTTTCATCTAATTTGCATACCTGTCTTGAAAATGAGTTTGCATTAAACTATAAATACTTAGATTAATATGTTTCGCAACATTCCCCCGGCATCTCTTTCAATCTAAAATCCTAAAAACGCTAATATTAACGCATTTTAAAAAAAGATATTATTTTATGTATAATTATAGTTTGAAAGCAAGTTAGAAGAATCTTCCGTTCTTGAACACACTACTAATTTTTCCCACAATCTACAATCAATTATAGTACAAAGCGTTCAAGATTGTTATACCTTTGATTAAGTAATTAATTATGGTATTTTTTAGAGATAGGAATATAGGATTTATGGCTGAAACAAAAAAAACATTCTTGACACGGGCATTTAAAGCCGTCGAAAAGACGGGGAATGCTCTACCCCACCCCGCTACATTATTTGCAATATTTGCTGCGACAGCACTTATTTTATCGTGGGTTTTCTCGATGGTCGGAACTACCGTTATACATCCAGGAACACATGAAACAGTTGGTGTTATCAACCTCCTTTCTGTTGATGGACTGCACAAAATACTGTTGATGACAGTTAAGAATTTCACGAATTTTGCTCCGCTTGGTATCGTAATTGTGGCTATGCTTGGAATTGGTATAGCTGAAAAATCAGGCTTGATTAGTATCCTGATTAAGAATATTGTGCTTTCTTCTCCAACTCGACTTTTGACATTTGTTGTGCTGTTAGCAGGAATCCTATCGAATGTAGCTTCATCTGTCGGATATGTGCTTCTGGTTCCACTTGGTGGTATTATTTTTCATGCAAAGGGGCGACATCCAATTTTAGGTATGGCAGTTGCTTTTGCCGGCGTAGCAGGAGGCTATAGTGCAAACTTGATTATCGGAACGATTGACCCCCTCTTATCGGGATTGACCGAAGAAGCCGCGAAAATTATTGCACCGAATTATCACGTAAATCCTATGTGTAATTACTATTTCATGGTGGTTTCTACTTTTCTGATAGCCGGTGCAGGTACATTCATTACTGAAAAATTTGTTGCTCCGCAATTCGGGGAATACAAAGGTGAAGTAAACGAAACTGTAAGTTTGGACAAACTTGGCAAAGATGAACGCAGAGGTTTACGCTGGGCGATGTATATCACACTAGCTATGATTGGTATCATTCTGCTCGGGACTATTCCTGAAAGCGGTTTCTTGCGAGGTACTGAAGGCTCTCTTCTAAAGTCTCCAATTCTCAAAGGTGTAGTACCTCTATTGTTTTTCTGGACAGCTCTATGTGGTATTGCTTATGGTATTGCAACAAAGAAATTTAAGAATGATAGCGATGTAATGAAAACAATGTCGGATTCAGCAAAATCGCTTGGCGGTTATATCGTATTGGTATTCTTCGCATCGCAATTTGTGGCTTATTTTAATTGGAGTAACCTGGGGATTGTTCTTGCTGTAAAAGGAGCTAATCTGATTGAATCAATGAATATGGGTTTAATTCCTGTAATGCTAATGTTTCTTGTCCTATCGGGAGTTATAAACCTTTTGATGGGGTCTGCTTCAGCAAAATGGGCTTTGCTCGCACCTATTTTTGTACCAATGTTTATGAAACTTGGTTACTCCCCCGAACTGACTCAGGTAGTTTATCGTATCGGCGACAGCATTACTAATGTAATTTCTCCGATGATGAGCTTCTTTGCATTGATTATCGCTTTTTTCCAAAAATATGATTCTAAAGCCGGGATTGGTACGGTCGTTTCGACTATGCTTCCTTATTCTATCGGTTTCTTCATAGTTTGGGCGATTATGCTCGTATTTTGGCTGTGGCTCGGCGTTCCACTTGGCCCTGCGGGTGGATTGACTTTTTAATTCTATAAGTCTTTTGTAATAAGTATTAAATACATCCGTTGGTCAAGTGTAATTGGAAGTTTCGCATAGGAACGGAGCAAAGAGTTCACAAAAATGCAAGCATCTTTTCAAACCTTCGTAAATCCTACGCTATGTCGTACAGCATTAGATGAACACGAGAAAATACTGATGAAAATAAAAACTTAATATGAACATAAATTACATTTCTTATAAAGAAATAAATCTTGAAAAAGATAATTTACTTGGAGCAATACCTTATGTCGATAATGATATGTCCCCAAATAAATGGATAGTGAAGTAACAAGAATAATCGGCATATGTTTATAGATTAATCCATAGGTATGTTATGAGTAATAAGAATCGTTATCATTTTATCAAAGAGTTTAAGTGGCTAATAAGGTCAGAAAATAGAGTTTTACCGAAAAAAATAAAATAATAAATAATATACAATTAATCTTTTCGTCGTAAACCATCATCTTTGTGAGTTATGGGAAATGACAAAGATGTATAGTTCACGAGCCCAAGGGGTTTAAAAGAAATCTATATGGAGATATAAAATAATGAGTGATTGCGATAACAACTGTGGTTCATGCAGTTCAGATTGTGATTCAAGACAGCCAAATCCGGCGGACTTGATTGATAAACAACACGATATGAGTAATGTAAAAAAGGTAATCGGTGTGATTAGCGGTAAAGGTGGGGTTGGTAAATCTCTAGTTACTTCTATGTTAGCTGCCAAATTTAATAAAAAATACAAGACTGCTGTGCTCGATGCCGACATTACTGGCCCGTCTATTCCTAAAATTTTCGGTTTGACAGAAAGAGCTAATGGAGATGAATTCGGACTGTTTCCTGCGAAAACTAAAGATGGATTATCCGTAATTTCTACCAACTTACTTTTAGATAATCCAAGCGATCCTGTAATCTGGAGAGGACCTAAAATTGCGGGTATAGTTCGACAATTTTGGACTGATGTAATCTGGGGTGACATCGACTATATGTTCGTTGATATGCCTCCGGGTACAGGTGATGTAGCTCTGACTGTATTCCAAAATCTACCTGTTGATGGTATTATAATCGTTACTTCGCCTCAAGACTTAGTTTCAATGATTGTGGGTAAAGCTGTGAAAATGGCAAACGCTTTGAAGATTCCAATCATCGGTTTAGTTGAAAACATGAGCTATTTGGAATGCCCTGACTGCGGTAAAAAAATCGACGTATTCGGAAAATCAAAAATTGAAGAAACTGCTTACCAATATCACGTAAAAGTGTTAGATAGAGTACCTATCGATCCTAAAATTGCTGAAGCATGTGATAATGGTAATGTATCTGAAATCTCTGGTAAATATTTGGATAATGCAGAAGAATCGATTACTCGTACTGCCAATAGAATTCTGAATATCTACTCTCATACGATGAATATGAAAATTGCCAGTCCGACTATCAACGGGATGATTAACGAGCACTTTGGAAGTAGTGAAGAATATACAATTTCAACTATTCAAAACGGAAAGGTTGTGAATCGCGAAGTTGTTGCTCCTCATCCTGATGGACACGGTGCAAATGTTGGTATGCTTAAAGAAAAAGGTGTTGAAATCATTATCTGTGGTAACTTGGGGACAGGTGCGAAGAATATGATTTCTAAACAAGGATTACAATTAGTAGCGGGTGCTAAAGGTAAAGTCGAAGATGTCGTTGAAAGTTTCATCGTTGGCCGATTGAAACACAATCCGGAATCTTCTTGTAGTGGACATAGCCACGAACACGATGAAGAGCATGGTTGTGGCTGTGGTGACGGAGGTGATTGCGGAAGTGGTGGCGGATGCGGCTGTCATTAAGTATAAGTCAATCTAATTTTCAGTTGGACTCTGTTTTGTCGCGGAGTCCAACTTTTTTTATTCCTTACGGAGTTTTTGCAAGTTACCTCCGTGTATTTTGTAAAAACAGAATTGAAAATTCAGATAAATTTCCTTTCTATCAGAGTCTTAATATCTATAAAGACTTTACATATCATACCGCAGAGTCCATTTCCTTCTTTTCATCTGCGACTACTTCTACCAAGTCATTGAATTCTCTTAGAATTGCATCCATATGTTTTTCCAAACCTAATTTCGTAACTGCCTCTTGGACTGACACACACAAATCAATTCTCAAATGCGATTTTTTTTGTATTTTTCCTTGAGCTAATAGACCTTTAATTGCCTGATTTCGATTACTTAGAATAAAAGCAGACTTTTCATATTCATATAGATAGGAAGACTGATTTACATGCCTTACATACTTTTCAGTAGATGCCGCTGTAACTTCTAGTTGTGCATCTAACATATGAACTATATGATTGTATGATGCATCAAATAATTTATCTTTCTTTTGCTGAAACTTATGGGCAATCAAATCTGGAAATCCCACTTTGCCACTATAAGCCTGAATAATCAACTTATATTCCGTTAAAATTTCATATTTATATATGTGTATCAATTTTTACAAACCTTTAAACTATAATGCATTAGATAATTTGAATATTTCGATGACATCTTGTTTTTCAAGAGGTATAACGTTACCTATTACACCGCTAGCAGTAGCGACTGTAGCCAATTTTTCAAAAGATTCGGCAGGGATTTTCAAATCATTAAGCGAAGTTGGTGCCCCCCAACTATTAAATTTATCAACCAAAGCCTTTATTCCGTCTGTGACGGTTTTCATACCAAAAATATTTCGGGCAAAGCGTCTAAAAATATTAGGATTAGATTGAGCTGCATAATGAATCCAAGCAGGAGTAAGTGCCGCTAAACCTTCAGCGTGTGCGATATAATGAAATTCACCGCTTATTGCATGCTCCATATAGTGGCAAGCCCAGTCACCACCAATACCGCATTTTGTGATACCATTAAGTGCCAAAGTTGATGCCCAAGATAGGTTTGCACGTGCTTCATAGTCTTTCGGATTTTTCTGCAATTTATCACATGATTTTATAAGTGTACGAATTAGAGACTCATTCAAAGCTAAAGTTACTTCATCATCAGGGGTAGCCGTGAAGTAAACCTCGAAGATATGTGATAGAGAATCAATAGTTCCATTAACGGTTTGTTTCCAAGGTAGTGTAAATTGAAAGTTAGGATCAACGAAAGATGCAACCGGCATAAGCGAACTATGTGCTACCGATAATTTCAACTTATGTTCCTCACTACTCAAAACAGAATTAGCATTTGCTTCAGATGCAGTAGCAGACAAAGTCAAAACCGCAAAGATTGGAAGAGCTTGAGATATACGTGTTTTTCCAATATACGGGTCCCAAATATCATCTTGATAATATCCCGCAGCAATACCTTTCGCTTCGTCAATGACCGAACCGCCACCTACTGCTACAATGGCTTCGCATTCGTGTTCTTTTAGAAAAGTAAGGGCTTCGCGTGCGTGTTCCAATAGTGGGTTGGCGACAACTCCCCATTTTTCAACCCATTCAATACCTGCTTTTGAGAGCGAAGAAACAACTGCTGCATAAGCACCATTATTTTTAATTGACCCTCCCCCTGCCAAAAGTAATACTTTTTTCACGCCGAGTTCTTCAATTTCACATCCTAATTTTGCTGTTACGCCCTTTCCGTTATAGTATCTTGTTGTATTTTGAAATATAAATGTCTTCATTTATGTACTCCAATATGTTCCAATTTAAAATTGCACAAACCCAACTTTTTTATAAACCTTACGCAATGTTTTAAATGCTGTTCTTCCAGCTTTTTCCGCACCATTTTTCAGTACGTTTTCCAAGTATTTTTTATCTTTTCTTACTTCATTATATTTCTCACGGATTGGTGCTATATAAGCCGCTACTTCATCAGCCACAGCTTTTTTGAAATCCCCGTATCCTTTGCCTTCAAATTCTTTTTCTATTTCGTCGTAAGTCTTTTCTGTTACAATATGATATAGGCTCATCAAGTTTGAAACTCCTGGTTTCTTCTCGTCGAATTTTACTAAGGCTTCTGAATCCGTAACCGCCCGCATGATTTTCTTTTTGATAACGCTGTCTTCGTCCGTGATAAATATGCAGGCATTTTGATTTTCGTCTGATTTTGACATTTTCTTTTCAGGTTCCTGCAGGCTCATCACTCTTGCACCTGCTTTCGGAATGAACGGTTCAGGAATTTTGAAAGTCTCTGAATACTGGTGATTGAATCTTCCGGCAACATCTCTTGTTAATTCTAAATGTTGCTTTTGGTCTTCCCCTACAGGCACTCTATCAGGTTGATAAAGAAGAATATCCGCAACTTGCAATACAGGATAAGCAAACAAACCTGTATTGATATTATCAGCGTGTTTGGCAGACTTATCTTTAAATTGAGTCATTAATGATAGACGGCTCATAGGGGTATAGCAGTTCAAGACCCAACTAAGCATGGAATGCTCTTTAACCATGGACTGAACAAAAAGCGTACATTTTTCAGGGTCGAGACCACAAGCAATTAAAGTCGCTGCCATATCAAGAGTTGATTTTCTCAATTCTGCCGGTACTTGTTTTACTGTAATTGCGTGTAAATCGGCTAACATAAAGTAGCACTCATATTCATCTTGAAACTGTACCCAGTTTCTGATAGCTCCAAAAAGGTTGCCGAGATGTACACCTCCAGTTGGTTGAATACCACTTAAAATTACTTTTTTTTGTTCTGCCTCGCTCATTTTCAAATCCTATATCAAAATCATAATATACTAGGATTACAAAAATAAGAAAATATTATGATTTTCAGTTATTATCTACTATTAAATTAGAAATATTTAAGAATTTTTTGTAATTTTGTAACGATTGATTAATTTATTTTTAGGGACCTATATGTCGAATGATAATTTTTTAAGTATTGAAGAAAAAAAGCGTCCTGATTGGGACCAGCTTTACATGACCATGTGCTATTTAATTGGAATGCGAAGTCGTGACCCTTCTACTCATGTTGGTTCCGTAATTGTTGATTCTGATAATGTGTTGGTTGCGACGGGCTATAACTCACTTCCACGTGGTATCGCACCCGATATGTATAACAAACGGCTTTCACGTGAACAGGGCGAAAAATATTACTGGATTGAACACGCCGAAAGAAATGCAATTTTCAATGCTGCCCGTCGTGGAACAATACTTAAAGGTTGTAAATTGTATGTGCCTTGGACCCCCTGTTCAGACTGTGCCAGAGCGATTATTCAGTCTGGCATAGATGAGGTGGTAGTTCACAAAAACGGACAGGATTTCTATGATTCATATACAAATGGGAAATGGAAAGATTCTGAAGAACGTGTGAAAGAGATGTTCATCGAAGCAGGAGTTTTGATGCAGTATATCGAAATGGATATTGTTGTTCCCGAGATTTTCATGAATGGAGAATACCTTGATGCTGTTGTAAATTTGAATCAAAAGAATGAATAAGCATAAAAAATTAAAGTAGTTAGACAACCCAAAACTTTGGAATATTGTTGCAACAACTTCTCTATTCGCTAACGAATAGGGAAGTTGTTATTTTATTTCCTTCAAAAAGAAGGACTTAGCAAAATAAAAATCAATCATAAATGCATAACCATTTGTATCTTTCTGCAAATCATGGTAACCTTCTACGAGAAAGGACATATTCATTCCATCACCCAAATCTATTTTATAGCGATAATCTAATGAAAATAACTCTCTTGTGCGTTCATATTCTAAAGAGTGTAAATCATAGCATTGGAAAATCGGTTGTCCTTTATATGCGAAAAAATCATCTGCATAAAAATATGAAAAACTTAGTTTTGAATTTTCTGTTTTTGCGGTAAATATCGCATACGTTGCCTGACCATTTTCGGCATCGAAATAAATCCGATTATCATTCAAATCCGAATATGCCAATTTATGCCCTGATAAACTAAGTGATTCCAAGTACTTCCTGAATTTATATTCAATAGATATACCAAATGAATTATTGAAGTGTGACAAGACTTTTTCCTCATAATCGCTGATTTCTCCGCCATGATGACGTGCAATCATCTGCAAAGGTATTTTGATTCTAAATTTAGAATTATCAATGATTTTTAAATCTGACGATACCCCAAAATTAAATTTTTCCTGAGTGCTATCTCCATACGAAATATAATTTTCCCAATCCGCCCATAAATCTGCTTCAAGGTATTTGAAATCAAACAAAAACTGAAATCCATTTTCTACAGGATTACGCATTATCATTTCAGGATTATAGAGCGGAGAAATTATTTTATGATTGTCATTTCTATCAAGAGAACCGAAAATAAATTGTAAATTCTCGCTGAACCGAATATGGGCAGTAAGAGTTGGCTCAAGTTTCATAAGATCATCTAAGCCCCAATATTGCAATATATTAGCACCTACTTCAAGTCTGACTTTTTCATTAGAGTAGTACATCAAAGTTGGTTTAAGATTATATCCCCCGATGGTGTAACCTTGTGTCAAAAATTCAGAATCATACTCTACGTTTTTGAAAAAATCGTAATTTGATAGATTTATGAATAGTTTATCGTTAGCAGACTTATCGAAACGGGCATAATCTCCCTGTCCCCAAATGCTAAGTGGAAATAAAAATATCAATAATATTAGTATTTTTTGCATTAGAAATCTTAAAAAAACTAACAAAACACACATCTAAAGAATATAATATTCGCTTTCTCTTTTTCTACTTACTCACCCCAATTTCCAAATATCCCGATTATACTCAGCGATAGTTCTATCGCTGGAAAATCTGCCGGAAAATGCAGTATTCATAATTGATTTTTTGAGCCATAATTCCCGGTTAGAATATTCATTTTCAACCTGTTGCTGTGCATCAATATATGCCTGGTAATCTTGGGCTAAACAATAGAAATCATTATATCTTAAATCATTCAGTATATCATTGAAAATTCCAAATTCCATTGGCGAAAAGTAATTATTTTCGACCATTTGGAAAATTCGGGAGAGTTCATAATTTGCATTAATCACTTCATTGGGGTTGTAATTATTTGATTTTAAATCATTAACTTCGTCCGCACTCATTCCAAAAATGAAGGCATTTTCTTTGCCTACTTCTTCGATAATTTCAATATTTGCTCCGTCTTCTGTACCGATTGTCAATGCACCATTCATCATAAATTTCATATTTCCTGTGCCAGATGCTTCAAATCCTGCGGTAGAAATTTGCTCCGATAAATTCGCTGCTGGAATGATTTTTTCAGCAAGGGATACCGAATAATTTTCTAAAAACAAAACTTTCAGTCTGTCTCCGATTTCATCATCATTATTTACAACCATCGCAACTTCATTTATGAGATGAATTATCTGCTTTGCACGTGCATATCCGGGAGCTGCTTTCCCACCGAAAAGTACTGTTCTTGGAACATATTCAGCCGTTGGATTATCCTTGATTCGATTGTATAGAGTAATTACGTGTAATATATTTAGTAACTGGCGTTTGTACTCGTGAATACGTTTGATTTGCACATCAAAAATAGAATTTGGATTTAATTTTAATTGATATTTACCTCTAATAAAATCAATAAGTTGCTGTTTATTTTCCTGTTTTACTGTATCCCATTTTTCTTGGAAATTTTTATTATCAGCATATTTTGCTAATTTCGTTAGCTTGGATAAATCATAAATCCATTCATCTCCAATCGTATCTGTAATCAATTGGGAAAGCTGTGGGTTAGCATGTAGTAACCATCTTCTATGGGTTACACCGTTCGTTTTGTTCGTAAATTTTTGCGGAAATAATTCATGGAAATTATGAAATAATCTTTTCTTCAAAATTTCTGTGTGCAACCCAGCTACCCCGTTTATAGAAAAACTCCCTACTGATGCAAGGTTAGCCATGCGTATTTTCTGCTCGTCGCTCTCTTCGATTAGCGAAAGTTCACGAATAATATTAACATCATTTCTAAAATGGGTTCTAACACGGTCTAAAAAGCGACTGTTTATTTCAAATATGATTTGTAGGTGTCGTGGTAACAACTTACGAAAAAGCTCCACAGACCACTTCTCTAAGGCTTCGTTTAGAACGGTATGATTTGTATAGGCAAAAGTTTTTTCTGTGATAGCCCATGCGTCGTCCCAACCCATCATTTCCTGATCCAGTAGAATGTGCATAAGCTCTGCGATAGCAATGGCAGGGTGTGTATCATTTAACTGTAGAACATTTTTCTCGTGGAATTGGTACATTGAATTACCCCGAATTTTATGTTTTCGTATAATATCCTGAATAGATGCCGATACGAAAAAATATTGTTGTTTCAAACGTAATTCTTTACCTGCTACGGTATTATCATTTGGATAAAGTACCTTTGTGATATTTTCGGCAATATTTTTATCCTCCACAGACTCGATATAATCACCTTGATTGAACTTATGAAAATCGAAATCTTTCTGCGGTCTGGCTTGCCACAATCTTAGTGTATTAACATAATGATTTTTATATCCGGGGACATTCACATCATGGGCAACAGCAAGAACTTGATTAGTATCAACCCAGTCAAAATGTTCTCTGCCATCATTATCTATTCTTCGCTGAACTTTACCCCCCATGCAGACTTTGAAACTCCTATCAGGACGCATCAATTCCCATGGCGTACCGAATTTCAACCAGTTATCGGGACGTTCGATTTGACGATTGTCAGAAATTATTTGCTCAAAGATACCGTATTGGTAACGGATTCCATAGCCTGTAGCCGGAAGTTCCATAGACGCAAGCGAATCAATAAAACATGATGCTAAACGACCTAAACCTCCATTTCCCAATCCCATATCATGTTCTTCTTCAAATATATCGGCCAGTTTGAAGCCCAATTTCTTGCAAATTTCATCGCATTCTTCGTAAAGTCCCAAGTTTAATAGACTGGTGCTAATTAGCCTACCCATTAAAAATTCCATAGACAGATAAGCCAGACTTCTACCGTTTGAATTATGACACTGCTCTTTAGTTCGGAGTCTATCGCTAACCATGAAGTCCCTCAAACTCAATGCAATAGCACGAAAAATATCGTTTTGGTGAAGGTTGTATTTATGTTTTGCAAGACGGTACTCCAAATTTTTCAAAATTGCAGTACGCAAATCATCTTTGCAACTCATGGAACTGCTGAAAAATATTTCCTCTTTCTCCGCTGTTTTTTCATTTTGTTTTTTCATTTTGTTTATCTCCTAAATTTTTATATTTTTTGTAAAGACAGACTTTCTGACTCTTGTCAAGGTTTAGGTTCAGACACAACTCAACTCCCTGGTAGAATTCATCTTTTTTGAACATATTCCCCATTATTTATATATCAATATTTGATACATTCGACTAATTCACCTGCTCACTAATTGGGCTGTAAAGATGGTTACTTCATCTCAAAAAGTAATTCCGATTTCGGTACAGATTGTCCCGTTTTCACATGGATTGCTTTAATTTTTCCAGTTTCAGGAGCTAATACATTGTTACGCATTTTCATCGCTTCCAAAATTAGAACTACATCATTTTTCTTTACCTTAGCACCAGATTTGAAAAAAATCTCTCGGATTGTACCGGGGATAAATGCTTTTGCTGTTTTTGTATCTTCCGGAGAATATTTTTCACGCTCTTCAAATTTCTTTGTCAATGTCGTTTTGTAGGCTGTATCATCAACTACAAAAGTTGCCATTTTTTTCTCTTCCATTTGGTTCCCATTATTATTATTATTTTATTTATTTTCTTCTTTTGTCGGTTCAAAGATTTCGGATATTTCTTCCTTAACTTTCTTCCTTAACCATGTCCATTATTTTAATATCAGCGATTTCCGACACCTCTCCTCTATAGAAGAGTATATCGCTCAAATGTTCGATTGCCCGGAGCATTTCATCTGACCACTTGCGACAAATATATCCTTGATGAAGTGTCATTTCCTCATCTGTAATAGGCAAAGCTTCACGCTCGGATAACGAAACTGCTACGAATTTATTTGTTATTTCTGCTATATTCATCGGCAGTTCTTCATTTCTGCCTACCCATACGGCAAGTGGAATCATCTGCTTGAATGTATCATACCAATCTTCTGTTAAATCAATCGGACAGTCCCCACCACATTGATTGTCAATAATTATATCATAGTCAGATATTGTCTTGTCTTTAGGCATACCCATATCAACTTTAATTTCTGTGTGATACCGCTCGGCATATAAGATTTCAACTATTTTTTTGAGCAGGGGACTGTCGAACATGAGCAGACAATTACTCAAACTAAAACCTTCTTTCTTTATATGAATATTGAAATGTCCTGTTCTTCCGCCAATTCCGAGTGCTGCTCCCGGCACAATTCTAAAATCTCCCTTTCTATGGTAACGGATTAAATCATAAGGAGATACAAGTGCTAAATCTACACTATTTCTCACGAATAATTCTCCAACTCTCTCTTCTCTGTCTTCTATCAGCATAATGCCATTTTCTTTGCATATTGCGGAGGCATTCTGCGTTAAGTCCTTATATATTTTGTCCTTAGGGACTGCTATCTTTATCATCTTAGTTTAACTCCTGAAAATATATTCAAATTTAGCATTTTTTTGTAAAGTAATTGTTAATATCACTACTAATCCATAATTTTAACCTCTATTCTAATGTTAAAATTACTTAAATGTAAAATTAAAAAGAATCTTTTAGACATGCAAGCGTACAGTACACCGTAAAGTACGACATTTTTTTGTCAAAACTTTTGCCAAAAAATATATTATTGACATATAAGGTCTTGCAATTATTTGTTCTCGAAAGTATGTAATATTCTGGTTCTATGCATAATATAGTGGGTAAGAAAAAAAATAGTTAATTTTGTATATGAAAAATTCGCTAGACATATTTACGATAGCCTTAGGTTTGGAAGAG
>PDWI01002033.1_pt1 | contig 31179 bp, 35 predicted proteins | sample 1430891 | NCBI WGS metagenome assembly PDWI01 (sample SAMN01162508, study PRJNA174530) | Oral metagenome, whole genome shotgun sequencing project. | biome: Marine environment; feature: Marine mammal; material: Swab sample of the gingival sulcus; isolation source: swab sample of gingival sulcus... | reverse complement strand
GCCTTAATCGGTGTCGTCTTTGCCATGATTGAGTTCTTTATCCGTGGCGATGCCGAAACCAGCGGCAACACACAATCCCAAGCAATTGAAGAGGAGGGAATTTAAAATGACCGACAATACAATGAATAACGTCAACCAAAGCGTTGATGCCGATGTCTATGCTGACCAAAATAAGGAAAAAGTCCTTACCAGTAAAGACATTATGAAAATGGCGTGGCGTTCACTGTTTTTACAAGCCAGTTTTAACTATGAGCGTATGCAAGCAAACGGTTGGTTATACACCATTTTACCTAGCTTGCGTAAAATCCACAAAAATGAAGAAGACTTGAAAAAGTCCATGGCCATGCATTTGGAATTTTTCAACACCCACCCCTTCCTCGTGACCTTTATTTCGGGATTGGTGTTGGCGATGGAAGAATCCAAGGAGCGCATCTCTACCATTCGCGCCATTAAAGTCTCGACCATGGGGCCGGGTGGCGGTATCGGTGACGCGGTGTTTTGGTTGACGCTACTCTCTATTTGTGGCGGTGTCGGGGTATCGTTCTCGTTAAACGGTTCGTGGCTAGGGCCTATCTTTTTCTTGGTTGCCTTTAACCTCGTTCACTTTAGCTTGCGCTTTGGTTTGGCGAAATACGGTTACAAAATGGGGGTTTCCGCCATTGCCAACTTGAAAGAGCAAACCAAAAAACTCAGCCATGCCGCCTCTATCGTCGGTTTGACCGTGATTGGTGCAATGACTGCTAGCTATGTGCGTTTGGAATCGGGCTTGCAACTGACTCGTTACGTTAAGGGCGTGGAAAAACCTTATGTCTATACGTTACAAGGCGATTTGATTGACCCCATTATGCCGAAATTGTTGCCTTTGTTGTGGACATTGTTAATCCTTTGGCGCATTAAAAAAGGTGACTCGCCATTGAAATTGGTGACCGCAACCGTGATATTCGGTTTAGTGTGCACACTCATTCCTGTACTTGCTAAAATGTGGTTCGGCATTGATATTATTGATCCCGCGGTATTAGCTACGCGTATGGGTGAATAACTCAGAAAGTTTTTAAAAACTTTCTACAACAAGCACACTGCGATGGCGTATTCCGTTGCTGTGTGCTTGCTTTTTTCTGGCGTGGGTGGCGCTTAACGCTTGTCTGTTAGTGCCGTGTTTGCATTGAAAACATGCCCTAAAGTAAAAAGTGAAAAAATTATTTGACGGGACGGGAGCAAATCCGTATTATACGCACTCCGCAATGGTAGCAACGCCCCAAAAGCGGTAGTATAAACGATTCGGAGCATAGCGCAGTCTGGTAGCGCATCTGGTTTGGGACCAGAGGGTCGGGGGTTCGAATCCCTCTGCTCCGACCAATTTTTTTGGTCGTTTTATTGATTGTTCTACTTGCGCCCGTAGCTCAACTGGATAGAGCATCGGCCTTCTAAGCCGAGGGTTGCAGGTTCGAGTCCTGCCGGGCGCGCCATTACGAATATCATTAATTATTCTCTCAGTCTGCGCGTTCAACAGCGCCCCGAGAAATCTACATGGTGGGTATAGCTCAGTTGGTTAGAGCGCTGGATTGTGATTCCGGAGGTCGTGGGTTCGAATCCCATTACTCACCCCATCTTATAAAACATTAGCAATTGTTAAGCATCATTAAAGCACACTTTTTGGCTTTTATTTCAACAAATAATACGACTTTTAAGCACACTAAGCATCATTAGCGAACATTTACAATCACGCATTTTATGTGGTATCTTATTTAGTAATAGCAAAGATTCTTATTAAACCTAAAAACAGCAGTTGAACGACTCCCTCTCCCTCAGGGAGAGGGCTGGGGTGAGGGTGAACAGGTTGGAAAAGCAATTAAATTACAAGTAAAACAAGGCGTAATAAAGCATTGTAAAACTCGATTTGTTAGTTGCTCTTCCAAACAATTGCCCCTAACCCTCTCCCCCGCGGGGAGAGGGAATAATTCATCGTAAAACTTAACTTTTTTTTGAAAACCGATGTCCAACTGCGTTTTTTAGGTTTAAGGCACGAAATACAACCACTATGCTCCATACCTTTCGCCCTGCCCTACCCGCCTTTGCACTTACTGCTAGCTTGTTTGTCAGCATTTTGTGCTTATTATTCAGCGCGTATTTACCCACGCCCGCGGTCGTATGGCTGGCCAGTGGCGTAGCAATTGTCGGCTTTTTATGGGGGCGTTTTTGCCTTGTCGGGCTGGCTTTAGGCGTAGTGGCAGTAGGCTGTTTTGCCGCCGTTCCCTACGATAAGACTTTTTCGCACTGCCAGTTTAGCGCCCACCTTGTCCGCCCTAATTACTCTCAACGCGCGGTGAACAAAACCGTCTATCTACAGGCGGAGCATATCCTCTGCGACCAAGGCCAACTGCCCGCGCAAACCCTAAGCTACTGGGATGATAAGCGCCAACTACAGCCGCTGATAGGGCAGCGTTTACAATTGCGCGCCACGCTATCCCCCGTGCGTGCTCGCCTGAATCCTCAGGCTTTTGACTACGAAAAATATCTGCTCGCCAAAGGCATTCGCCTACGCGCTAAAAAAATCAGCCTGTTATCCCGCACACCTGAAACGCAACGGCTACTCAACGCCCGCCAACACGTCGCCAACAACCTGTTTTCCCACCTCAGCCACGATAATGCCAGTCTGCTTTTGGCCTTGTTGACTGGTAATCGCAGCGCTATGTCTCCTGAACAAAAAGCCAGCCTACAAGCAACGGGCACCAGTCATTTACTGGCTATCTCTGGACTGCATTTGGCGTTAGTCGGCGGGGTGGTATGGCTGTTGGGGCAGTGGTTGTGGGGCGCTTCGTGGTGGCTGTCCGCGCGTCTAACACCGCGGCACGCGGGGGCAATCTTGGCGTTGTTAGCGATTACGGCTTATGCGCTGTTTACGGGCTTTGACATTCCCGTTAAACGCGCCTGGCTAATGTTTTCGCTGTTGCTGTTGTCGTGGTTATTGGGGCGCGGTATTTCCCTTAACAGCTTGCTGTTGTCAGCTAGCGCGGTAATGTTTTTCTCGCCGTATGCCGTGGTTTCTGTAGGCTTTTACTTTTCTTTTATCGCCACTTTTGTGGTGCTGTGGAGCGCGCGCTTGCCCTATCGCCCTCTGATACAAGTGCTCATCATGCAAGCACTAATTAATCTGGTGCTGGCGCCGATAACTTGGGGGATATTCGGCGTGCTACCGCTGTCCGCGCTGTTTATCAATTTGCTGGTGATTCCGTGGTTAGGCGTGTGGGTCTTGCCGTGGAGCATCGTTGCCTGCCTGCTTGAGCCGCTATCAAGCACCTTGGCCGCTCCCATCTGGAATTTGTTGGAACACACCACCAACATGATGTGGCAAACCATCGTCTTTGCCGAACAACTGGGCTGGACACTTTACCCGAGTTGGCAGCCAAGCCTAATCGCCATGATACTGGCTGTTGGTGCTAGCATTTTGGCGTTGTTGTTGCGCCGCAAAGTCCTGTTGCTAGGGACTTTGGCGGTTTTTCTACCGCCGTTATCGCCTCATCCACCGCCTGCGCTCATCGTAGCCGACCGCGCTTACACCACGGCATTGATTCACAACGGCGACACTGCCATCCTTGTTAACGCGGGCAGGCGCTATCGTCAGATTAACGATGCCGCGCTGTGGTATCGCTACTTGCAACAGCACGGCTTACAGCTGGGGGCAATTGTCCTAGAAAATGACAAGCTGACGCGCATTTCAGCGACACAATGGTTGCTGGATGCCTTTCCCGATGCTAAAGTGATTACGCTAAGGCGTTTCCCCCTGCCCTACGCCAACGATTATTGCCGCGCTATTGCTTTCCCGCATTTGGCGCTCAACGTCCAACAGCGCGGAAAGCGTTGTCAGGCTGAGTTGCAGTGGTTTGAGAAGTCTATCGCCCTATTTCCTCAGTCGCCAACAGCAAATACATTAGGTGCTAAAAGCACATTGACTTGGCAAGGAAAAGCCTATCAAGCGCGGCAATTGGGGGCGCTAATTTTGCAGCACCGCGGACAAGGCGTACACGTGGACGCGTTGCGCTGGCACCAGCGCTTATGGCGCAGTCACCGAATGGATTAACACCCACGATTACCTGAACAAACGGTTAGGAAACCTCAACACATGACAAAACAAGCAAATACACCGCCCGCAACAAAACGGTTACCGCAACAAGCCCCTTATCTGACACTGGCTAGCGCGGTAGAGCAGGAAATACCTGCCATTAAAGGTTCGCGTTTTATAGGCTTTGCCGCACCCGTTAGTAGCGATGAACAAGCACTCGCTTTCGTCGAACAAATCAAATCGCGCTATGCCGATGCGCGCCACTGGTGTTGGGCGTATCAATTGCGCCAACAACAGCGCACGCGTTTTAATGATGACGGCGAACCTAGCGGCTCGGCAGGCAAGCCAATTCTTGCGCCCATTGTTGGACGCGAGTTGCTGGATTGCATGGTGGTGGTCGTGCGCTATTTTGGTGGGGTCAAATTGGGGGTTGGCGGTCTGGTGCGCGCCTACTCACAAGCCTGTAACGCGGTATTGGATAGCGCTACCATTATTGAAATCACGCCTAAAGTGACGTTGACACTACGCTATAGCTACGCGGATACCGCGCAGGTGGCAGCGGCGCTGGCGAGCTTGCACCTCGTCGAAGAAAATCCCGTGTATGCGGACTGCGTTGAATCGACCTTACAAGTAGTGCCCGATGCTTTGCAAGCAACCATTACTCAACTGACTAACTATACCGCGGGAAAGGCTGATATCCGCGTGCAGGAAGCGTAAAGCAAAAATGTCATAAAAAACTTGCACGATTGTCGCATTTCCCTTATGATTTGTCGCCTCAATTCATGGGACCTTAGCTCAGTTGGTTAGAGCATCCGACTCATAATCGGCAGGTCCACGGTTCAAGTCCGTGAGGTCCCACCACTTTTATTATTCCCCTTATTCCTCAAAAAACCAATAGCCGCGGTTGGTGCTTTGCCACAACCATTGCAGGATGGCTTCGTCGTCGATGTCCTGTTGCGTCAATACCGCGGCATTGCACAGCATTTTTAACTGTTCTGTAGGCGCATTGAGCTGATGGCGCTCGCCATCGACGTAGAAAATACCTTCCTCAATGCTGCCGTCAAGATACAACATTTTTACCGCGTACAACTTATACAGTGGCATGTCGGCAAATTGTGCTTGCCAGCTAGCAAAATCGTATTCATCTACCGCTACATCTAATTCACTGCGCGATTGCGATAAGTAAATGCCGAGAAAGTCTTGTAATTTTTCCTGATTAGCAATGGTGTCAAATAACAGTTGTTGCAGGCGCGCGCAATCGTTGCTAGCAATTTGCCCATAGTCGCTGAGATTGCGCGGAAAATCCTTGAGTAGCGCGGGCTGTTTATGGTAATCAATCAAGTAATCGGCAAATCCCGACAATAATTCAGTGGCATTAGTGGCTTTGTAGCCGACGGAAAAACTCATGGAATTGTCTAGGCTAACGCCCTCGTGAGGACACCCTGGGGGAATGTAGAGGATGTCGCCCGCGCTGAGGACTTCGTCAATGACAGCCTCAAACTCACTGACGTGCAACAATTTCTCGTGAGCAATGACGCTATCGAAATCAGCAGATGGGTCGCCAACGCGCCAACGGCGCTGTCCACTGCCTTGGCAAATGAATACGTCGTAGTTATCAACGTGTGGGCCAACACCGCCGTTGGGGGCGGCAAAACTAACCATCACATCGTCAAACCGCCACTGCGGAATAAAATCAAACAGGCGCGCGAACGCCTGCACCTCAGGTATCCAATGATTAACGGACTGCACCACCAACGTCCAGTCGGTTTTGCCGTAGCGGTCGTAGTTGTCAAAAGGCCCGCTATCTGCCAACCAGTTGCCATCTTGCCGATAAATCAGGCGCGATTCAATGTGGTACTCTGCCGCCAATCCCGCCAACTCGTCAGGCTCTAGCGGATTGTTAAAGTTTGTTAATCCGTCCTTAATCACTACGGGGCGCTGTTGCCAGTAATCAGCGAGAAATTGTGCTACAGTCAGCGGGGCAAAATGTAATTTCATGATGGTGTTATCGGTTGGTTTACTAGAAAATTGTTTCACGAAGATTATACTATAGGCATTAATACTTGCATCAAACAAAATTTCATGAATAATGAAACAAGTTAGCCCCCACCGCACGCCGTGCGCGGTGGCTACTATTCATCACTCATTTACCCTATAATTTATGTGGAGAACACTATGAAACATGCAAAAATACTCACTTTCTCTGGCGCTTTGTTGGTTGCTATGTTAACGGCAGGTTGTCAGGCCCCTAACCCCTATGGCCCCACCCCAACGGCAAACCGCGCTATGAATGGTGCGCTGATTGGCGCAGGCGTAGGAAGCGCGATTGGCATACTGCACGAAAGTGATGGCAACAGCCGTGATATGCTAAAAGGGGCTGTCATTGGTGGTGTCGGTGGCGCGGCCGTTGGTGGTGCTACGGGTGCGATGATGCAATAGCTTCCTCGCCCTGACACAGCAAAGAAAATCTCTGCGATGAAGACATTGCAGAGATTTTTTTGTACATTACCAAATACTTACTCTATGAACTTAAAAACAGCAGCTAACGCGTAGGCTGGGTAGAGCGAAGCGAAACCCAGCAATGGCGGAAGTTTTATATGTTTTAGCCCATTGAATTTATGGGGAAGCTGGGTTTCGTACCTCAACCCAGCCTACATTGCCTTGCAACAACGCATTACCTGCGGTTTTTAGGATGAATGATTTACCTCATTGACTACTATGAAAGATAAAAACATCGACAAATCGACAAAACTTCACCACGTGTGTTACGACATCCGCGGCCCCGTGCTAGAAGCGGCTAACGCCCTAGAAGCCGCGGGACACGACGTATTAAAGCTCAATATCGGCAACCCCGCGCCCTTTGGATTATTTGCGGAAGACCACGTTCGCCAAGCGCTGATTGACAATTTGCACGCCGCTCAAGGCTATTGTGAATCTAAAGGCATTCTCGCGGCGCGCGAAGCCATTTTTGCCGAAAACCAACGCAATGGCTTACAAAATATCAGCGTCGATGAAATCATCTTGGGCAACGGCGTGTCCGAATTGATTGTCATGGCTATGCAAGCCTTGCTCAATGATGGCGATGAAATGTTGATTCCCATGCCCGATTACCCTTTGTGGACAGCGGCGACTCGTCTTGCAGGCGGTACAGCAGTGCATTATCGCTGCGATGCCGCGGAAGACTGGAATCCTGACCTTGATGACATACGCGCTCAAATTAGTGACAAAACCAAAGGCATTGTCCTCATTAATCCCAATAATCCCACGGGTAGCGTCTATAGTCGAGAAACCCTGCTGGCCATTGCCGAGCTTGCGCGTCAACACAACTTAATCGTTTTTGCCGATGAGATTTACGACAAAATTTTATACGACGGTGCCAAGCATATTCCCTTTGCCTCGCTACAGGATGATTTGTTGGTTATCACGATGAATGGCTTGTCAAAGTCTTATCGCTTAGCGGGATTCCGCGCGGGTTGGATGACCATTAGCGGGCACAAAACCCACGCCAAAGACTATCTGACGGGCTTGAATATGCTGGCTTCTATGCGCTTATGCGCCAATGTGCAAGCACAATACGTTATTCCCGAAGCCCTCAATCACGACAACACCATTGCCGACTTAACCCTGCCAACAGGGCGGTTAGGTGAGCAGCGCGATATTGCTTATCGTTTGCTAAATGCTATTGAGGGCGTATCGTGCGTCAAACCCCGCGGGGCGATTTATTGTTTTGCCAAGCTCGACCAAGGCAGATTCAATATTCAAGACGATGAAAAAATGATGCTAGATCTCGTCACTCAGCAGCATATGCTCTTGGTGCAAGGTACGGCATTTAATTGGGACGCACCTGACCATTTCCGCGTGGTGTTCTTGCCCGATGCCGCGCTAATGACTGAGGCCTTGGGGCGTTTAAAAACGTTTTTGGCTGACTATCATCAGTAAGCCCTTTATTGAAATCGTTTGTTATCTTTGCAAAAACATTGCAATGTGAAAATGCCTTCATCCAATCTACCTATTCTTAAGTAGGATGGTGGCAGGCAATGTGATATAAAGGGCACTCCATCAATGCAAAATACGCACTGAGTCTTAACGTTCCAATCTAACACAAAGAGGAAATAATGATGAAATTACGCAAACTCGCCATCATCTTAGGTTTTTGCACTTACGCAACGCTACCCGCCCATGCCGAGGACACAAAAGCGCCAGCAGAAACGCCTAAAGCTACTTATCAAGACGTGCAAATATCTCAAAATGTGCCGTCAATTGAGTTTCAAAAACCACAACTACTACAAGTGCATAAAGATAAGAAAGCCACAGGTAGCAAAATGACCATTCACAATAATGGTGACAAAGATTTAGTCATCACCAAATTTTCTTGCGAGGGGTTTGGCTACACTGAATTGCATAACTCACGATTCATTAATGGCGAACGAGAAATGTATGCCATTAAAGAAATCGTCGTACCTGCACATGGAAAATTGGCGCTTACCCCCAATAGAATGCATTTAATGGTCTTCAAACCAGAGCGCGATTTTGAAATTGGCGAATACCTGAAGATGGAGTTGGAAACTAATTTAGGTAAAATTCCTGTTATTGTTGAAATAGTACCCCGCCGTTTGAAATAATTATTTGCTGATGATGAAAAATAAAAAACTTCTCTACCTCGCCATAGGCGGGGTAGTTTTCATTGGTGTTGTCGCGGAAGCGTGGCACTGGCTCAACCAAGTCCCCGAAGTGCGCGTAGCCCTAGTCGATGAAGATGAAAAACCCATACCTGTGACTAACGATTGGCGCATTGCCCTGTTGGAATGTGCCAACCTCAAGGTAGAAAATGGCATTAAAGCCAGCGTCAACAGCCAGTTTGAGCGCTTTACCCTCAACCGAGAAACGGGAAAAGTTACGCCGATTACCAACGTTGTCGCACGCTTTAATTGGCCTCTCGACCTGATGAAAGCGCCTAATGATGCCCCTAAAAGTGCTAGCGCCGTACACATTAAACATTTGCCCGCGGAACTCCCCTTTTGGAAAATCAAAGGTGTTGACGATGTTATTATTCCCGTGGTTGCACAGGGAAAATACGGCTTGGCCGCGGGATTTGTCGCTATTCAGCTCCCTGAAAAAACCATCTCCAACCTGCGTTTTTATCATTCCGAGGATTCGCCAGGGCTTGGACAAGAAGTTTTGCGCCCCGATTTTGGGCAAGGCTTTAAAAACAAGCCGTTATTTAATACAAACGGCAAATTCTCCCTAAAAGTTGTACGTCCCAGTAAGACAGAAAAAGGAGAGAAAAACCGCTTTGAAGTCGATGGCATTGCTGGCGCGACAATCATGAGTGATGGCTTAGAAGATGCGCTGGAATTTTGGGTGAGTCCAGTCGCCTATGGCGCAATTTTGTAGGTATGCAAGCAATCTCCCGCACAGGGTCGCACTGCGATTGCGCGGGCAGATTGTCACCCCTGCTCCGTCCGTGAATTCACCTTAGCGCTGGTTGCCATCAGGACACAAGGAATGTGCAAATCATACTGTAAGGCGCTAGCCAGCCACCATTCTAGCCACCATCGTTTGCTGATATAGCTCCCTACCGCGGCCAAGCCAATGCCAGCGAAAAAGCTTGGTACTTCACCTAAAAAATCAACGCATAAAACGCCTGCAATAAACCCCAAAAAAGGCAGACCAAACATCCCGAAAAGACAGCGCCGTATAATTTTCCGCGGCAAACGCAATTGCAAGCCATCTCCCACACAATAGCCGTTTTCGCCACTGACGTATTGCCTTGGCAACTGCGTCAGTGCGCGGTCTTTGAACAACCAGCCATACAGCGACAGCGATTGACAACCACCGCGCTGTGAGCAAGTAGCACAGCCTATATGGTCATCAAATTGCAGCGTCAACTGACGCTCATCAACTGCCACAAGAGTAGCGTTAAGCACAAGGTCGTCAACGGACATATTAAGAAGACACCACCAGAGTTGAGGGTTAAAAGTTAGGAGTTACAAATCAAATGCCGCGGCAATTAACTTTTTACAGTAAGGCGTTTGCGGGGCTTCAAAAATCTGTTGCGCCGTGCCCGATTCCACCACTTTACCTTGCTTCATGACCAACACGCGGTCGCTCATGGCGCGCACCACGGACAAATCGTGACTAATAAACAAATAAGATAGCTGGTGAGTTTGCTGTAATCGTCGCAGTAATTCCACAACAGTGACTTGAATAGAGCGGTCTAGCGCGGAAGTCGGTTCGTCCAACAAGATGAATTTGGGGTTTAAAATCACCGCGCGGGCGATGGCAATGCGTTGTCGCTGCCCGCCTGAAAACTCATGCGGATAGCGGTTAATGGTTTCAGGGTCTAGCTCGACCTCGGACAACATGGCGCGCACCTTGTCCATACGCTGCTTTTTCGACAACTCTGGCTGATGCACTTGCAAGCCTTCGCCAATGATTTCGCCGATGGTCAAGCGCGGCGACAGCGAGCCAAACGGGTCTTGAAAGACAATTTGCAAATCGGCCTTCATGTGACTAGGATGATGTTTTTCCAAAACATTACCATCAAAGTGTACATTACCGCTGTGTGCAAGCATTTGCAAAATGGCTTTACCCAAAGTCGATTTACCTGAACCTGACTCGCCAACGATACCTAGGGTTTCTCCCGCCCTAACCGTCAGAGAAATGTTATTTACCGCGGTAAAATAATCGCTGGGCTTACCCAAAAAGTTAAATTTGGTGGGGAACTTAACGGAAATATGCTCAGCGCGAATCAAGTCCTCGGCATCGTCGGCGACAGGTGTTTTCCAACCGCGGGGCGTGGCATTGAGCAACTCCACAGTATAAGGGTGTTCGGGGTGAGCGAAAATGCTATCAATCTCCCCGCGCTCGACAATTTCCCCTTCGCGCATTACGCAGACGTTTTTGGCATAGTGCTTGGCCAGCCCCAAGTCGTGGGTGATAAAAATCACCGACATGCCCATTTTTTCTTGCAAGTCGTGAATCAGGTCGAGAATTTCCGCTTGAATCGTCACATCCAGCGCAGTAGTCGGCTCATCGGCAATGAGAATATCGGGCTGATTTAATAACGCCATGGCAATCATAATGCGCTGCAATTGCCCACCTGAAAACTCGTGCGGGTAGGTTTTTATGCGACTTTCAGGGTCTTTAATCCCCACTTGACTCAACATATCGACAACACGGCGTCTGGCATCGGCTTTGCTGACATTTTGATGCTCAATCAACGCTTCTATCAATTGCTCACCAACTTTCATAAAGGGGTTGAGCGAGGTCATCGGCTCTTGGAAAATAAAGGCAATGCGGTTGCCGCGCACGTGACGCAGGGCGTTGTCGCTCTTGTGTATCAGCTCTTCGCCATTGAGCAAAACTTGCGTGTTTTCACCATAATGGGTGATGTTATCGGGCAACAATTTGAGTATGGACATCGCCGTCACAGATTTGCCTGAACCTGACTCTCCCACTAATGCCAGCGTTTCCCCTTTTTCCAGATTAAAACTGATATTTTTTACGGCATATACCTTGCCCGTATTGGTCGCAAAGGTCACTTCTAAATTTTTGACAGATAATAACATGATGTCCCCTTACTTATCTTTAGGGTCTAGCGCATCGCGCAAGCCATCGCCAATAAAATTAAAACAAAACAATAAAGTCGCCAACACACCCGCGGGGAAAATCAACATCCACGGCGAACTTTGCATTTGCTTTGCCCCCTCTGAAATCAGCACGCCCAAGCTGGTCATAGGCTCTTGTACCCCTAGTCCTAAGAAACTCAAAAAACTTTCGGTGAGAATGACTTGGGGAATGGTCAGCGTCACGTAAACAATCACCGTTCCCAAGGTGTTGGGAATAATGTGGCGACTAATAATACCGCGGGTGGAAACGCCTAGGGCGTGAGCGGCTTCGACAAACTCCTTGCGGCGCAAACTGATGGCTTGCCCGCGGACGATGCGTGCCATCGTCAACCATTCAATGGCACCAATGGCGACAAAAATTAAGAAAATATTGCGACCAAACAACACCATCAACAAAATGACAAAAAACATAAAGGGCAACGAGTAAATCACGTCAACAATACGCATCATGATGTTATCCACAAAGCCACCTTTGTAACCCGCGACCGCGCCGTAAGTTACGCCGATTAGCAAGCTCACCGAAGTGGCGCACACCCCCACTAATAAGGAGATGCGCGTACCGTATAAAATGCGTACAAATAAGTCACGACCATTGCCGTCTGTGCCCAAATAGTGCTGATTGGCAAAGTTAGGTGGACTGGCTTCCATGATGTCCCAGTCTATGGCATCCATTTCCCACGGACTCAGCCACGGTGCCGCAATTGCCAAGCAGACAATGGTTAACAAAATAATTAAGCTTGCCATAGCAGCTTTATTTCTCAGCAGTCGCTGCAGCGCTAATTGCCACAGGCTTTTGCCTTTGGTAGCAGGTAAAGTTGAAATGGATTCAGTATTCATAAGTTTCTCCTTACAGACGGACTTTGGGGTCGAGCAGGCTGTAAACAATATCGACGATAAGGTTAAAAAAGACAATCAGCACGCCGTAAAAGATAACAATGCCCATGACCAAGGTATAATCACGGTTCAGTGAGGCTTGAACGAAGTAGCGCCCCACCCCCGGAATGCCAAAAATCTGCTCAATGACCACCGAGCCTGTAATCACTGCCGCGGTCGCTGGCCCTAAATAAGAAATAATGGGCAACATGGCGGCGCGCAAGCAGTGTTTGCGGATAATAGCGCTTTGCGACAGCCCTTTGGCTTTAGCAGTGCGAACGTGGTGTGAGTGTAAGACCTCAATCATTGAACCGCGCATCATACGAGAAATATAAGCAATTTGCGGTAGCGCCAGCGTGACAATCGGCAGCACCATTTGCCGCCAGCCTTGTCCCCATCCCCCAGCAGCTAGCCATTTGACTTGCCACAACTGATAGGGAATCACCGCCAGTAACAAGATTAGCAATGGTGCCATAACAAAATTAGGAATCGTAATGCCCGTCATAGCAAGCCCCATTATCCCGTAATCCAAACCCGTATTTTGTTTGAGCGCGGCGATAATCCCCAAAGTCGAACCAATGAGAAGAGCGATAACCACAGCAATCCCCCCTAAAGTCAGAGAAACGGGAAAGCCAATGCCAATCAATTCGGTAACCGTACTGTCTTTGTATTGGAAGGACGGGCCAAAATCCCCCTGAATAATATGGCTTAAATAATAGGCGTACTGACTCAACAGTGGCTCATCGAGATGGTAAAGCTTATTGAGGTTGGCTTGAATTTCTGGCGGTACAGTGCGCTCGGCATCAAAAGGTCCACCAGGTGCCATGCGAATCAGAAAAAACGCGATGGTAATAATAACAAAAATGGTTGGAATCGCCCCTAACAGGCGCTTGGCAATAAACCGTAACATGCTTTTTACTCAGCTGATGAAAAAACGCTCATATTAACGAATTATGCGTTCAAGATAAAGCAAAACCTTAAATAGAAGAAAAAATATTGACAAACTTTGTCCCCCCTCCTATAATTCGCGCTCTCAAATCATTTCCTTCCCGCCCGGGTGGCGAAATTGGTAGACGCAAGGGATTTAAAATCCCTCGGTGGAAACACCGTGCCGGTTCGAGTCCGGCCCTGGGCACCATTCAATAAAGTAATTATCCTTAACTTTCTTTAAAAACAAATCTCTATTCATTTTTAGCGCACGCAAATGGTGCAAAAAATGCCAAAAAAAGTATAATGCGTGTACCAAAATTGTACCACTTGCACCATGGCGACATTCCAAAAACGCGGGGAAAAATGGCGTGCGATTATTCGCCGCGCTGGATACCCGACACAATCTAAGACATTCCCGACTAAGCGGCTTGCCGAGGAATGGGCGCTATCAATTGAAGCCCCTATGGTCGCGGGCGAATTGGAAATATCCAAAGAGCTAAAAATACTGCCTGTCTATGTACTGATTAAACGCTACATTGCTGAGGTCAGTCCTCAAAAAAAATCAGCAAGCGGAGAAATTAATCGGTTGAATGCTTTTTTGCGCAACTATCCGCATCTCGTCAATAAGCCACTTGAGCAATTTACTAAAAAAGACGTTATAGCATGGCGAGATAGTCGTCTTAAAAAAGTAAAACCCTCAAGTGTAGCTCGTGAGTGGAACTCTTTGTCGGCTATTTTTACCCACGCGGTCGAAGAATGGGGGCTACCCATCAAAAGCAACCCTTTTCGAGAAGCTAAGCGACCACCCGGGGGCAATCACCGCTATCGCCGTATCACTGAAGACGAAATAAAAACCATGCTAGATGCTTTGGACTGGCACGAAGTGTTTCGTTATCAAAAACACTATGTGGCGTGGTGCTTTTTGTTTGCGATTGAGACAGCGATGCGGTCGGGTGAGATTTTGAGACTGGAGTGGACAGATATAGACGGCAAGCTCGCTCATTTGCGAGAAACGAAAAACGGCGACGGGCGCTCCGTACCCCTGTCATCCGAAGCTAGACGGCTGATTGATTTATTGCCGCACGATAATGATAGACTTGTACCGTTAACTGATGAAAACCGTGACTCGCTTTTTAGGGAGCATAGGAATAAGACAAATATTATCGATTTGCGTTTCCACGACACCCGCCATGAGGCTTTATCGCGCATGGCTAAAATCATCGTTAATCCAATGGACTTGGCTAAGATAAGTGGCCATAAAAATTTAAAGGTGTTGATGGAGGTTTACTACAACCCAACAAATGAGCATCTAGCCGACTTGCTCGGCTAGATGTATCTAGCGAAATCGGCAGGCAAGCTTTGAGGATTGGCGGTTTTGTAGTGCGCCCTATGACCCTCGATAAACATCTCAAGCTCTTGACGCTCCCATCGGTAAGAACGCCCTATTTTCGTTTTTGGCTTAGGGATATCATCCCAGTTTTCGCTTTTAATGTGGTTTCTGATGCTCGATTTGGAAATACTGAGACGCTCCGCCACTTCGTCTATTTTAATTAAAGGTTCTTTCTTTTTCATTTTATTTCTCCCTAGTTTCAATATCGTCTTTTAACGCATTGAGCAGTGCTTTTTGCGTAATATTCTTTTCTGTTAGTGCTGTTAGCACCGTTTCGTCAACGGTGTCTTTTGCTACGATGTGGTGCACCACCACTGGCTTTGTTTGCCCTTGTCGGTGCAAACGCCCGTTGAACTGTTGGTACAATTCTAGCGACCAGTTAAGCCCGAACCATACGATTGTGCTACCGCCTTTCTGTAGATTCAGCCCGTGGCCTGCGCTCGCGGGGTGCGCCAGTAGCATGTCTATTTTCCCCTCATTCCAACGCTTCATCGCGTTGCGTTCGTCAATGGCAACGGCTTTGGGGTATCTTTTTTTCAATCGTGCTAAGTCTGATTTAAAGTTGTATGCAACCAAGATAGGCTCGCTAGTTTCGGCGACAATCTCATCAAGCGCATCGAGTTTCGCATCGTGCAACGTCTGATACCCGCCCTCGTCGTTGACGTATAACGCACCGTTGGCGCACTGTAACAGCTTGCCAGTAAGTGACGCGGCGGATAGCGCGGTAACGGTGTCACTTTCGAGTTCTAAAATAAATTCTTTCTCTAGCTCGGCGTATTGTTGCCGCGCTTTAATTGGTAGATGCACCTCAATTTTGTTATCAATCCGTGCAGGCATCTTTAAGTAATCCTCTGCATCTAAGCGCAAAACGATGTCGCCTAGCTTGTCATAAATTTGCTGTTCTGCACCCTCGCGGATAGTAAAGTTGTAGCCCATGTAATCGCTGTCAAAATAACGCGACTTGTAGGCGGTCATTGTTTTGCCTAGCCGTTCGCCACAGTCTAGCAAAAAGACTTGGCTATAAATGTCTAGCAAACCATTGCTCGCAGGTGTGCCTGTGAGTTCGACGATGCGGTCGATACTCGGTAGAACTTTCTTTAATGCTTTAAAACGTTGGGCACTTGGCGATTTAAAACTACTGGATTCGTCTATAATCACCGTGTCGTATTGCCAGTTTTTTCGCGTTTCATCAACCAACCATTTAACATTTTCGCGGTTGATTAAATGAATGTCCGAGTTGTCGTATAACACCGCTTGCAAACGCTGTTTAGCAGGTTTACCCGCGAGCACGCAATGCGTTAGTTGTCGCGTATGCTCCCAGTTTTTTATTTCATCGCCCCACGTGTATTGAGCAACGCGGAGCGGTGCGATGATTAGCACTTTGCCAATCTCGAAACGGTCAAACAAGTCGACTAACGCGGTTAGCGTTGATACCGTTTTACCTAGCCCCATATCGACCCAAAGGGCACAACTCGGGTTATCTTTGATAAACTCGGCAGAGCGTATTTGATACGCGTGTAGTTGGTCTCTTTCTAACATTACTACATCTCGTCAATAAATCTTTTAGCACGATAAAAATCTAAGTTTTTTGCTACTTCTTTAATCAGTTGAGTATGTTCTCGTAAAGCGCGCTCTTCTACACTTTGCTCCATATTTTCTAGACATAACCACTTTGCTGTAGTGGCCGCCCCTAATTGGGATAAAACTTTAGATTGAGACTCTACAGACAGCGTTGCTATGCTGTTTTTTATCTCGTCAACTGCTCTGTTTAGCGCAAATTCTTCTAACTTGTTTAAAGTTCCCATCTTCTACTCTCCTAGAACCCTCAATCCGTCCGCCCTGTTGTCAACAACGTGGACGGTATGTCCGCGCGCTTCAATCTGTTCTTTCCAATATTTTTGTAGTTTCTGCAAAGGCTTTCCTGTTGCTTTAAACTCAATAAACACGGTTCTCCCGTCTTTTAAGAAAAGCCTATCGGGTTTGCCACGATTGCCACCGCTGTTTAGCTTAATCGCTAACCAGCCGTTGCGCTCTGCGTATTTGACAACCTCGCGTTCTATTTTTGACTCTCTCATTTTCGTGTACTTCGTTGACGATTAGCCCACGCGCGTTTTTTAAATTGTTGACGCACGCATTTTTGCGAACAGTATTTACGCCCTTTTTTCACCGTGTTTTTACAGCCTGGGTTTTCGCATACTTTTAATTCTTCACTCATTTTCGACAACCTCACTATGCGTCTGTTTAGCTTCTATTAAAATCCCGTATTCGTGGTCAGCTTTTAATTTCGCTTCAACGGGGTCACGTGCTTTTACGTGGACTAAGTATTCATTTTCAGTAGTCACAACGACATTAAACATTTTTTCCTCACCTTCAAAGGTGAGCGTTGCATTGGCGCAACCACATTCGCAACAATAGTGGAGATTTTCACTGTCTTCGCTTTGTCTTTTTCCGCAGTCTTCACACGTATAAATTACCGTCATTTTCGATACCTCTTACATTCAAATCCATCTGCCTCAACTGGCAGTCCTATCGCCCATGTGGGTAGCTCACACATCAGCGCGTTAAATTCTTCGATACTCCCCTCGTCGTCGGCACGTTCGGCTATCAGCTCATCGTGTACCGATAACACGACTTCATAACCCGCCCTCTCTACACGCAACATCGCCTGCGCCATGAGGTCACGGGCTACGGCTTGGGTAATGTTCTCGACCAACTTACCGCCGTAAGTTTCTTGACGTTCCCACTTGCGCGTTACGCTGTTCGTTCCTCTGAACGTCACTTGCGGATTGTCAAAACGCCCTACGCCTATGTTTGGGTCGGCGTAGGCTAGGTATCTGCCCGAGGGCAATTTGCAATATAAGAATTTACCAAACGCGCGGAACGCTACGCCACGTGCTTTGAAAGTCGTGCCTGGATTTTTCACCGCATTAATCGCGGCTTTATCAACGTCCCACCAAAACTGGACAATATTTGCATTCGCTTCGCGCCAGTCGTTTTTGACTTTCTCCGCGAGTTCGTCGCCAATCTCAACACCGTACGCCTCCGCCATACCTTGAAAGGCTTTTTGTCCCCCTTGGTAGCCGAGGGCGAGCGTTGCCACTTTGCCAATAAAGCGTTGCTCTTTGGTGACATCTTCTAATCGCACGCCGTAAATCTGTGTCGCGGTGTGCTCGTATATTTTGCCGTGTCCTCTAAACACTTCAATCACATCTTTTTGCCCTGCTAACCACGCCAATACACGCGCCTCGATTGCGCTATAGTCGGCTACTAACAACCGTTTGCCCGCAGGGGCAGTTATCATGCCACGCAAGCATGAGGATAACGCCTCCATTGGCTCGTCAAAAAGCATCGCGAGTATGTCGCCGTCGCGGTGGTGCAGTAGCGAGATACACGCGTCAGTGTTATCAAAACTAGGGCGCGGTAGGTTTTGAGGCTGAAACAATCGTCCGCTCCAACGGCCAGTTGACGCACCGTGATACATTAGTAAACCGTGTGCGCGGCTGTCCTTGCTAACAATCTGTTTCAGTGCGGTATATTTAGCGGTCGAGGTTTTGCCCGTTTGCTGACGTATTCCTAATAAACGTCTCGCCAATGGTGGCAACTCATCGTCGTTTAATGCTTGCTCAATCGCTCCTTTGTCAAACTTTTCCATTGGGTAGCCGAGGTCAGCGATATAGTTCATCACGCGTACGCGCTGACTGACGTTATCGAGTTCGCCGTTAGTGATGCGTTGCACCTCGGCGTTAAGTGTGGCCACCGTGTCGTCAATAATATGTAGTGCGTCGTCAACACTCGCCACGTCAACGTAAACGCCTCGCGCATTGATACGTTGATCTAACTCCCACACCTCGCGCTCGTTTGGCGAGAGCGGACGTAGTAAGCAACTAATCGCGTGCTCGGTAACAACGTCCTGTTTGCAGTACGCGTATAACTCTTCAAGTAGGTCGCGGTCGTAGTTGCGTTTGCCTCGATAAGGCTGACAAAGTCGCTGTATCAAATACTTGCCGCGCTTGTCCTTTTGGTGTTCTTCGGGCATGCCCATCGCGATAGCGCATGCACCCAACGCACGAGGTAAAGCAAGCACGGCGGCACTGGCGGCGGTGTCTGTCCACTTGCTCACGTCTAGCGCGTTGTCTATACCAAGTACGTGATAACAGATTGCCATCTCGAAAAAGCTATTCCACGCGTGCAACTCGCTGTCACCGTCAAGCAGACTTTGCATGTATTGTTTAATCGCAATCGGGTCTTTGAGCAAGATAGGTTCATCGTGCTGTTCGGGTGCGTATGCCGCCAAACAAATCACTTGCGTGGTCGGGTGGGCGGCGTACGCCCACGCCCCGACTTTGTTTATCGGTGCTTCGCTAAAGGTTTCAAAATCGATGTGGTATTTCATATTGATTATTTCTCATGTAATCTGACTTCGCGCTCAAATCTTTCGACGCTGTCACTAAAGTAGTCGCTATCTAATTCAAATCCAACAAACTCAAGCTCACGTTTGGCACAAGCTATACGACTGCTACCACTACCAAGGTGGGTGTCAAGTATCGTACCGCCGTCTTTTGCGTATTTTTGCAAAAGCCACTCGTACAGCTTGACGGACTTTTGAGTCGGGTGTATGCGCTTTTCATTCAGCGCTTTATTTCCAATCGCACGCTTACCGTCTTCGATTGATTTGCCTTGCAACATGCCGTTCCACATGTAACTAAACATTCTCACGCTGTTGTGCAAACTGCAGTAAGCTATTTCGCAATCGCTAAACGACGAATTGCCATTTACCTTGTCCCAGACAATTCGACCAGCGCCAAATTGATAGTCACCAAAGTAGTTAATACCCCAGATTATTTGGTTTTTGCTCACTCTAAACAGCTCGTCAAAATATTCAGTGGACGGCACTTCCCACTTGTCTATTTTTTTGTACGATTTTCTTTTGACGCCTATCGGGCTGACTTTGTGGCCGTAAAAGCCTCGTTTTTCGGGTCCAGAAAAATACGGCGGATCAACAATCGCCAAATCAAATTGGTTATCGCTAAACTCTTTCAGAGCCTCAACGCAGTCGCGGTTATAAATCGAGCTTTGCTTGCCGTTGGGATGAATGTGGGTATGTTTTTGTTGCACTAATAGCCCTCTTCGGTGTTAATTATTAGTGATATGTACTGTTCGTTGGGCGGAGGCGCGCGCAAGAGTTCCTCTCTCCGTTATCCCGCCTAGATGCTGTATCTCAGTACACATCCTAATAATGACTGCTTACGGCAGTCAGTCGCCCGTTCTGCAAAACGGTAACCGTCTCGTGGTTTGTCCGACGTTGCCCTGTATGGAGGTGCTATACATACAACGTAGCGGTTGTTATTTCGTAATAGGGTCTGCTACCTCCTACCGTTTCTCACGCCACCGACCGCTGGGCGCACCTTATGATTAAATAATCCGTTAATCCTCTTGCAGTTCAATCAAATCACCGTCATAGGTGGATTGCATGACCTGCTTAGGCTGTTCGGGTTCGGGGATTTTGGTATTGATAGCAGGGGCTATCACAATGTTATCCTCGTCTTCATCGGCACTTAATTTGCTGATTTTTAACGTCAGCTGTATTTGTCCCGTTTTGTTTGTGTCGCGCACCGCCTTAACCACTTCGGCAAGGCGTTCGCTGAGTTCGTCGTTTAGCATACCCTTGTTAAGGTATGCTAAGTGGTGAGTAAAACGCGTAACCATTTCGACCACCTACGACAAGAAGTCTTCGTCTTCAGCTGTGCCAGCCACGGGTTCAAAGCCGCTCATTGCTTCCTCTTCGCTAACGTAAGCCTCGTTCAAACTCTCGCCGTCAGCGACAAATTGGATCGCAAGAAGCTCGGCGTTAATACGTTTGCCGTATTTGTTGTCCTGCGCCCATAAGCCGATCTTCGCATTGACATAACAGCCTGCGTAGATTTGACTTTTAGCGGGGTCGGTGACTTTGTTTGCCTGCACGTCTAACACGGTAATCGCTTTGCCGCTGTTAGCGGAAATAACGGTATAGCCGTCGTACTCCGCTCGACCTTTGTCCTCGCCGTCACGCATGCAACGCTTGTCGCTGGGGATACGTACTTTGCCTTTCCATTTCTCTTGGATAAGGGTGTTGATTGCCTTTTCCACGGTTTGGATTTGGCCGTCATCTTTGCCGTTTTCTAGCATCAATGTCGCACCGTACTTACCCTCTTCGCCGTTGATAATTGGCTTTTCAAAGAGGTGGGGGAATGAAACGCGGACGTTCTTTAAAATAATATGTTTTTCTTTCATTTTTGATCTCCGTTTTAGATTTAAAAATTAAATTATTTGCTTTGGTTTTTGATTGATTATTTTTTTACGCCACTGGCTCAAAGCCGTCGGCGGGGTTTAGGTGCAACGCTGGGCGTTTATCACTTGCCTTGGCAATCGTGGGTTTGCCCTCTGGCTTATAGACTTGCTCGGTCAGTATTCGGTGGGTTTTGCCTAGCTTTTTCTCGGCTTGCGCTACGGTGATTAGCTTTTTCGTAAAGATATCTGATACTTTTAATTTACTGACACCGCGTAGGGCTTTCTCGGCTTGCGCCTCGTCAATCCACTTGCGCAAACTACGCCCCTCGACCAGTTTGTATCCTGGTACGTCTTCGCCTGCCATAAGTAACCCCTGTGCATGTGCTTCGACTGCTTTTACCCACGCGGTTACGCGGTCTAGCAAAGGTAACACGGTCGCCACTTCGTCGTTAGTGAGCTTGTTCGGGTTCTTTGCCTCGGCATCGACCAAGGTTGTACCGATAGCCGTAAAACCCTCAACTGCAATCGACAGGCTGTGCTCGGCTAAAGGCTTGCACTCGCCGCGCGCCTTGCAAAAGCGACATTGCTTCTCGCCTGGTACGGGTTGGGCATTGCCGTTCACCGCGTCATGCGCGACCTCGGCAACGCGTTCCGCCCACGCAAGCAAGTCGTCTTTGCTAACCGACCATGTACTGATGTGGTCGAGGCGTGGCTGAATGACGGACAAGACAAAGGTGTCGAACTCGTAAATAAACTCATATTCTTGCAATACGCCGAGGGCGTATAGTTTGAGTTGGTCGTTTTCCTCGGCTTCGACTTGCACACCTTTACCGTACTTCAAGTCACTGACGTAACAGGTGGTATCGTCAAAGATAACGCTGTCGGCTGTGCCAAAGCCCTCGGGTACCCAGTTGTCAAAACGTACACGCTGTTCAACAAACCGAGCTTTGCCCGGGATTGCATTGACATAATTGAGGTAATCTTGCACGTAGTTCGCCATTTCTTGGTCAACGATAAACGTGTCGCCCTCGACCACGATATCTAGCCCCAAATATCCTTCAGCATCGGTGTGTAAGCGCAAACACTTTTCGGCGAGTTCGTGCGCCGCTGTGCCCTCTCTCGCAAACTCGCTAGACTTGTCGGGATAGTCGGCTTCCATGTCCACCGAGGCAGGGCAGGCTAGCCACCGATGCGCCCCCGATGCGGATAGTTTTGCATGCGCTGTCATGCTGCCCCCTCTTTCTCTGCCTCTTCCATTGTGGTGTGGCAAAGTTCTATAACTGCACCGTATTCACTTTCTTTTAAGTCGCTGACCTTTTTGGCGTTAAACTCACCAAGGATACCTCGGGCTACGTCTCTACTAAGCGTGTTAGCAACGCGGACTAACGCGTCTTGGACGTCACTGACTTCGAGTTTTTTAGGCTCATCTTTAGGCTTTGTTTCCGCCTTTGTCTTGGTTGCTTTTTTAGCGGGCTTTTTAGCCGCTTTCTTGGCCTCGCCGTCTGTTTTAGCCGTATTAACTTCTGCCCCCGCAAGGTGATGGGCGATAGTTTCTAGCGCGGTGGCTATTCTTTCTAGGTTATTTTCGATACTCATTTGCTTTGGTTCTCGTCTGTAGTTAAAGGAGTTGGTTTAAATCTTTGATAACTGTTTCTATTTTGTCAGTAATCAATTCGATAGTGGTTTCATCGGGGAAGTCGCCAAGGGCTTTGATTTTGTCGATGGCTTCGGATAAAGTGACGTCCCACTTTGCTGCCTCAATTTCGACATCTTCTTTAAAAGTGGTCAACGCTTCGTTATCGTCTTCTAGTTCGGCTATCAGCCCCTCGTTTTCTTCGTCTTCTTTCAGATGTAACAAGACGAGTTCAAACAAGTTGTCGTATAGCTTGATTTCCCCATTTTGTAGGATATTGATAATCTCTTCGCGCGAAGTGTTGTAAGGTAGCGGCATGACTATTCAACCTCCTAAAGGTAAGTTGGTCGATAAGCAGGCAATAAAACTAAGCGCGATAAGCAATATCAAGGCGTACTTGTACAAGCGCTGTTTTAATGGGGGTGTGTAAGTCACGCGCGGCGTGGTGCGCGGTGGTTTAAATAGATGGAGTAAATCCATTGGAAGGGGTTCTCTTTCGTGATTCACCCGACCACTCAAAAGGTGGCTGGTGTCAACGGTACGTGTTTGCGTGTTCTGAGTGGTCGGGTTCATCTTTCGTGTTCTCGTGTTCGTTTGCTTTGGTGCTTATTAGAATAATCCCAAAGAGAATACATTGCAACAAAAATATTCTTTTTAGGATATTTTATTTAATTCCTATTGTTTTAACACGAAATTTAGGCACAAAAAAAGACAGCTCTCACGAACTGTCTTTTTCTAAGAAGTCTTCAAGCAAGCGCGCCAACCACCGCGGCAAGGCCACCTGAAAAAATTTTTCAAAAAAACTTGCACAATTTTTAAAATTTGCTAACATGGCTTCCGAGGACTCAAAACCTCGAAACTAGGCGGCAGACCGCTCCCGATAGACTAAGCGGATTTTTTATGCCCAAAATTTGCCAACCACAGGCAGATTGCAAGCACAATCAAGCTCTCTTTATGTCGGGAGGGCGGCGAATAAAAAACCTCTGGGGAATAAACCCGCTCCGCCTAGTTGGAGTTTTGAGCCTCCCGACGCCCTTAATTGGGCAAATTCTCAAAACTTAAAACTAGGAGTCAAAAATGACTAACAAATCAGAGACTACGGTTCGCGCTATCAGCAACCAAACCCCCCACGTAACTATCAGACGCACTGCGGATTTTTTATGCCCAAAATTTGCCAACCAGATGAAGCCATCTTCGTCAAAGCACCTTACAACAGTGTCTTTGAAAAATCCGTCCAACAGCTTGGCGGCACGTGGCAAAACCCAGAGTGGCAATTCGCCCTTGCCCACGAGCAAGCGGTGCTAGACGCTTGCTATCACGCCTACGGCGATGATGGCACACGCAAAAACCAAGTTGATGTCAAATACAGCATCGTCGATTCAATCGAAAAATGGGATACCCCTATCCACGTTTTCGGGCGCACTATCGCCCGCGCCCACAAGCCTGACGCGTGGAGCGACGATGATACAAACATCGTTGACAACCGGGCGTGGTCAATGCTCACTCCTGACAAAACCATTTTTGTCATCCACAACGTCAGCCGCGCACTGGTTGATGAGTTTGAAAACGACGAAGAGACAGAAGTGGAAATCCTCGACGGCGGCAGCCCTACCATCGCAGAGCTACTTGAAGAAAAACAAGCGTTTATCGAAAGCGCAGCTGAGCTTGATGAGCGGCTGATGGAAAAGCTACAGGCCGAACGGGAATTGATTGATAATGAGGAAATACCCGACCACGAGAATCCCGTCATCCTAGAAATGTTTGAAGAAAAGCAGTTGGTTCAGGAAAAGCTGGCTGAAGTCGAACAACGGATTATGAAAAAGCTATCGATTGAGCAACCGGTGTTTTATTAATCGACATCCTCGCCCCGCCACATACCTCAGGTGTGTGGCGGCTTATCGATTTAAGTATAGAGTAATTACTTCAAAGTTCTCGTTAATTTCTTTAAGGTCTCTATTTATCTGCCTAAAATCATAATCTGTCGCTTCCGACACATCTGGGCTATCTAATTTCCAATCTTGGACTTCGGTAATTTTTTGTAGAGATATCAAGCATTCTCTAGCTTTCCCGCGCTGTCCGACCTTAAAAGCAATTTTACATTTTCTCGTTTCTGTTGCCATAAAGTCCAGATACGCTTTGTACTCAGCCAACGAGGCACGGCGACCCACCGCAGTTTTACTTTTCATCAACGATAAAATGTACTCTTCACGCTCTATCTCCCACTTGGTCAAGCACTCGGATTCTATCGCCTCGCGTGTTTCGCCTCGGTAGCGACCCGCCTCTATCGCACAGGCGGAGTCTTTATCCGCTACCCATCTTCTTTGACCTTGTCGAAAAGCTTTTTTTCTTTTTTTGCTCAAGGTGGATAAATATTTTTTATAGGTTGCTAGATGTGATGCTTTGGCAGCTTTTAATTCGCCTCTGATACAATTCATATCACCATCGCAAACGGCAAAAGTTAAAAAAGGCAGTGCGATCAATGTTAGTATTAATTTTTTCATCGTGTTCTCGTGTTTCGATTTTCGTGTTCTTTGCTATTTTCTACTTCGGGCGTAACTGGGTGCTATGGGTTGGCGTTGCTTGTTTAACTTTCCATAAGTGCCCAAAAGTCTTCTTCACTGATTATTTGCAGTTCATGTCCTTTTTTAATCAGCTCGTACGCTTTTTTCTCTTTACCACTTAACTCGCCTTTTATTTTGGTTGGGTCTTGTTGCCCCTGAACCAAAATGGATACTTTCTTGGAAATTCCACTTCTTACATCAAAGCCCGCATTTAAAGCGACTACTGTTAAATGATCACGTGTTGCCTTCATTTGCCCCGTAAAAACGATACTCTCTCCGAAAAACGCCCCCTCTTGGTTTGGCTCGCGAGTTTCTTTTGGCTCAATCAGCCCTTTACGCTTTCGTATATATTTTAGGGTACGGTTGCTCAGCTTGATTATCTCGTCAAGCGTTGCGTTTGTTTCATGTTTGGCTGTCAATAGCACCCTACCGCAAGCAATAGCGTCACTAAGTGCCTGATGATGATTACGATTATCTATGCCAAGTTGCGCGGTAACATTAGCTAACCCGTACCCTTTATAGGCAAAATTATCCCACGTTCTACGCACAATCCTCACCACGTCAAGCCACTGATAATCAATTTCCCCGAACGCTGAGTTAATTGCTTGTCTATCAAAAACACTATAACTAACAACTAACTCGTTTTCTAACCGTCTTTTAACTTCGCTAGCTATTTCGTCAATTGTCGGCGCATTTTCAACGTCTTCTTCGGCTATTCCGTGTATTTTTTGATTCAACGGTAAAAAATAATCTTCAGGATTAACCAAAGTCTCCCAAGTATCTACCAGTTGATCGTTTTCAAAAACAGCCATACCTATTTGACAAATAGAACTTCGTTTCTCATTAGCTGTTTCTACATCAATCGCGATAAATCTATCCATACCTACAACCCCGTTTTTCCCTGCTTATTAAACACCCGCCCTATGATATGTACATAGCCTAAATCCTCTGGCGGTATGGTAATTTTGTCAAATTCGTCTGAATTTTCTGAAATGATTTCCAGCCCCCCGTTGTACGTTTTACGCAGACGTTTAACAAACAATTCATCGCCTACAATCAACGCATATACGCGATTATTTTGAACCGTTGTATCGCTAACATCTATCAACACTTTGTCGCCGTCGCCGAGTATGGGGTACATGGAGTTGCCTTTGACACGCATCATTTTAACGTTTTCTTTTTTGACGTTCTCGCTCTGTAGCCAATCGATGCGGAAAGGCAAGCGATATTTGGTTTCAACAAATTCATAACCCGCCGCCCCGTCACCTGCGGATAAATTAACATCGTAGAGTGGGATAGTTGTGTGGTCGTCCGAAACTTCTGAAAGGTTCTCGTAAGCGTCAATTTCGTAAGCGTGGACTTTAACAGGTGGGTTCATTGGCTCTTCACCCGTCAGCAACCATTCAAGACGTACGCCTAGCACATTCGCTATTTTAGTTAGCTCTAAGTTGGTCGTTTTAAAATTAGGACCTGATATTATTTCTTGTATTTTGGTTTTTTTTATCCCCGAAGACGCTGCAAGACTATCTGGAGTTTCTTCTTTATCCTTTAGCGCGGTAACAACTCTGTTGCCTATTTCGTCTTTGCCAGGGATGTGAACTGGCTCGAAACCTTCTGCAATCCAATCTTTATCTAAATAACCCTGAGATAGATTAAAAAACTTCTCAAAACCTCTCGCGACTTTTTCTCCTATTTTTTTGTTAGGTTTGTTTCCTAGCATGTTGTTTATATAGCCTTGCGATTTCCCATATTTTTGAGCAAGTTCGGCTATTGTTTTAATGCCAGCGTCATTCATGCATTGACGAATGTTGTCATATCTTATTTCATACACTGTTCGCATATTAAAAATATATCCCCAAAAAGATATTCTAAAATAATTCTTTTTAGGATATAATCCCCTTGTTAGTTTAATTTTCCAGTTAAATTGACAGCTCACTATAATAGCCAGTGAGTTTTTGCTTTGCCCTGCCGCTTGGCACCACCCTCGCGGCAGGGGTTTTTTAAAGCAAGCTGATGGAGCTATTACAGTCGAGTACCAAAGCAAAACGGAGATCGAAAGAAATATAACTACATCAACGAGGCTATTATAATGACAAAACCAACAGACAACAAGCGGAGCATTCCGCAACCCCTTTTAAGCCGTTGCCGATTGATTGAGCAACATGTGCAAAATTATTTGCGTGAAACGGCTGTTTCTCAAATGACTTTCGCCACTGAGGTGCGCGAAATCTACGAACAACTCCCCGAAGCCCAACGCATCATCGAGTGGTCGCAACGCAGTGACGTATTCGAACGCGCCAAGCGCGATGCGGAAAAGCTGTTTCGCTACTTCTACAAAAACACCCTATCCGTTGACTTAGAAGACGCGATTGTCTTGGCGTTGCCTGATGACAGACGCGACGCGCTCGAATATGCGCTTGCCTCACGCCGTGGACGCATCTCGGTCTGCATCACTGCGGGCGGCGATGTGTCACAACACGACCTCGCCAAAGAAGTCGGCGAGGCGGTTATCGCGATGGGTGATGACGACATCGACCACAAAATTAAAGAGTTTGAAGAAGCTAGCGCGGTACTACAAACCGCCGCTAATAAGCTCAAAGCTGTGCGAGGTGATGTATGAGCATTGCCGTCAATCACAGATTTTTAGCTCGGTACGGGCAAACGCTTATCCAACGTGGTTACAACATCGTGCCGATCAAGCCTCGACAAAAGTGCCCCGACCTTGCAGGTTGGCAGGACATCAAAGCCGATGCCGAGTTATGTAAGCGTTGGCTCGCCAACGGGCACGCCGATAGTGGCGTTGGCTTGTTAACAAAGCACACGCCCTGCATCGACATCGATTGTTATGACGAGACGGTGATAGACAACCTTATCGCCTTTATCGAAGACACGATCGGCGAAACCCTACAGCGTGTTGGGCGTGAGCCTAAGACGCTGTTAGTGTTTAAGACAGATGCACCTTTTACCAAAGTGACAAGCCGTTGCTACTATGACGAGTTTGGTTTAGCAAATCGCGTTGAAGTGTTGGGTGATGGGCAACAGGCAGTGATGTATGGCATCCACCCCGATACCGATAAACCTTATTTTTGGGACGGCGCACATTTAGCCGAGACTGCCTGTGACGACTTGCCAACGCTGACACAGGAACAAGCTCAAGCGGTGGTTGATTACTTTGAGTCTATCGTGCCCAGCGAGTGGTCGCAGACTAACCCCAGTGTATCAAAAGCGCCTACTAGTGAATTTGAAGACCAAGCTTTACGCGCTATCAACAACGCTAAACCGACTTTAACGATTGACTTTGACCGCTTGAAAAAGCAAGTTATGTTGCTATCGGCTGACGAATATAGCCAGTGGGTAACGGTCGGCATGGCTTTATACCACCAGTTTGACGGCAGTGCCGAAGGGCTTGCGCTCTGGGATGAGTGGAGCGCGACAAGTGACAAATACAGCGGTGAGGGCATGACGGCAAAATGGCAATCGTTTGAGGCCAACTTGTCACGTCAAAACCCGATCACCGCGCGTACGATTTTAAAACTAGCGAAAGACGCTCAAACGCCTGCGACGCTCGACAGCTTCCTAGCGCGCTATGTGTTTGTCGAAAAAGGCAACCTCGTTTATGACTTGAAGAAGCCTGCGCGTCACGCCATGAGCGAGTTGCGCGAGTTTAACAACCGCACGGCGAACGAACGTCACGAAGTGCCTGCGCCTACGCAAAAAGACCCCGACAAAACCAAGTTAGAGGCGATTAATAAAGCATGGCTCGTTCACCCCGAACGCAAAAGTGCCGAGGGTTTAGTTTATGAGCCCGGGCTACCTAGATTGGTTGAACAAGACGGCTTGCAGTGGGTTAATTCGTTTTATGCGCCTTTGTGGGCGGAAACCAAAGAAACGTATCTATTAAAACCGTTTTTCGAGCATCTGAATTACTTAGTACCCGACAAAAACGAACGCGAATGGCTTATCGGTTGGTTGGCGTTCTGCTTACAAAAACCCGACACCCGTTGCAAGGTTACGCCTTTACACGTGTCCATACCTCACGGCACGGGGCGCGGTTGGATTGTAGCGTTAATCAGTGAGTTGCTCGGCTACTGGAACGTATCTAAAACTAAAATGGACGTGTTATGCGGTGTGGGTAGCGCAGGGCAATTTAACGATTACTTAAACGGCTCGCTCGTGTGTGCAATCGAAGAAGTGCGCGAGGGTAGCAAGCGTTTTGAAGTTAGCGACAAGATACGCGACACCTTGGAGGCTGAATATTTAGAAGTCAACAACAAGTATGGCGGCAAGAATACGCAACGCGTGTTTACCAACTTCTTTTTAGCGTCCAATCACCCCGATGCGCTTGTACTCACCAAAGAGGACAGACGCATCACCGTGTTATCTGGGCCCGATCATGTGAAGTCGCGCGAGTACTACACGCACATTTATAATTGGCTACGCGACAAAAATACGCTCGCCCAGTGCTACCATTGGTTAATGCGTTATGATTTGAGTAATTTCGAGTGGCAGTACGCGCCCGACACGTCAGGCAAAGAGAAGATGATTGAGAACAACCGCACGGATACTGAAAGGTGGTTCTGGGAGATGATGCAAGAACCACCTTGTGAAGTGATGTCTTTGTCAGAAATAGAAGCGCATATCACCAAGATAGCTGTGGATGAGGAAGCTTCAGCGTTTGAAGTTGAAAGCAAGCAAATCCAAAAGCTCTTACAGCATTTCGCTAAATCGGCGAGATTGAAAATAAAAGGCAAAGTTGTCCGATTGTGGGTACTTTCGGGAAGAGAAATGTCTAATCAAGAAATAAAAGAGGTGCGAGATGCTAAAAGGTGACGGCGGTGACGGCTGGGTGACGGCTGATTTTAAGGAAGCGTCACCCAGTATCCAATTCTTTCCAAAGGTAAAAACGTCAAAAGGTGACGGGGTGACGGCTGTTTGCCCCACATACGCGCGCGTAAAAAAATCCTTATACTATTTTTATGCTTTTTTTCTCACACGTTTTATAGAGTATATAGGTGTCACCCCGTCACCTTTTGTTATTTTTTCTTTTACTATTGGTAGGTTACGAGGTGACGGGCAAAAAAAAGTAGCCGTCACCAGCCGTCACCTTTTACCCCTTTTGGGAGATTTATCATTTAAAAATCAAAAAGATAAACAGTGTAGAGTGCTGTCACCTTTTTTAATTGGAGGCACGCGATGACAACCTATTTGGAGCATGCCGACCTAGATTACGCCGAAAACGAAGTGCAACGCGTGCAGAATCTACTTGAACAATGGGGGATGTGGGCTAGACAGGGTGAAGTGATTAAATCGCCTAGAACGCCGCTCATGGGCTTACACACTACCGCATCTAAGTTGGCGATAGACGACGACACCGCCATGGCAGTGGATAAAGCGATGGTGGATTGTGGGCGGTTGTACCCGAAAGGGGCAGAAGCACTTAGGTTGTACTATCTACGCAACCACACCAACCGCATCGTCGCTAAAAAAATGGATATGCGCGAGGACACAATGGCACGTCATAAGTCTAACGCTATCGCCTATCTAGTCGGTAGATTGTCAAATTTTTAATAAAAAAAGTTGACATACCCCCAGGGTGTTTTTATATTAGAGACATTAACCTGTGGTTTACCACGAGTAAAGGCTAGATAAAAATATCTAGCCTTTGTTATTTAAGGAAAAAACTAATTTTAAAAATATTTTCAAGCCTCGGCATTTGTGTCGGGGCTTTTTTATAAATAACTCAACTTTCCCACTTAATATTTTTTCATATCCAATTGATATAAGTTTAAAAAACATGATAAAGCAGTAAAAAAACAATAGAACTAGACATGAAA
>PDWI01003029.1_pt1 | contig 31182 bp, 29 predicted proteins | sample 1430891 | NCBI WGS metagenome assembly PDWI01 (sample SAMN01162508, study PRJNA174530) | Oral metagenome, whole genome shotgun sequencing project. | biome: Marine environment; feature: Marine mammal; material: Swab sample of the gingival sulcus; isolation source: swab sample of gingival sulcus... | reverse complement strand
TTTCAACATATTAAGGTATATACAAATTCAATTTAACATATTGATTTTAAATGAAAATAAAATGACAAGCATTTGCACCGGCAGGGTGCTGAATGTAAGCATGAACAAAACGGCGCTAACCAAACATGAAATTGATACCAGGGAAACTGCTTGCCGGAGATCTATTTTGATGATATTCCGTTTTAAGCATACCGGACAGAAATACCGGCCGGCCACCCGCCTTTATTTTATATTTAGATATTCGAAGATCTGGAGGAACTAAAAAACGTATGAACACCCCATTCCCCATTGAAGACAGGGTTCAAGATCACTACGCCTGTCCAAACCTGGCTGACGCCATCCGAACAGGTCTTAAAACCGCCGGAAAATCCCTGGAAGATGTCACAACCAGGGATCTGGCTGCGGTGGACCAGCTCCACACCGGCGGTCCAAAGGCCACCATCGACCTGATAAAAAAGGCCGGCCTCACTGAGACGCAGACCATCCTTGATGCCGGCTGCGGCATTGGGGGCACCACCCGCCTTCTGGCACAGCACTTTCATCTCCAGGTCACCGGCATCGATATCACTCCAGACTTTATCCGCACGGCCCGGACGCTGACCCAATGGTGCAACATGGATAAAGACCACACCATTGACTTCCACCTGGGCTCAGTTCTGAATATGCCCTTTAGCGACCGTCATTTCGATGCCGTAATCTGTCAGCATATCCTCATGAACATTGAAGACAAACCCAAAGCCCTGGCGCAATTTCATCGGGTCCTCAAGCCCGGCGGTACACTCATCCTCCACGAAATCACCGACGGCCCCGGCCCCGATCCCCTGATGCCTGTGCCCTGGGGATCAACCCCTGCCACCTCTTTTGTCCCCACATGGGAATTGTTTAACACCCAATTGGAGGAAACCGGATTCAACCAGATCCATTTCTCAGATGAAACCCAAAACGCCGCAGATTGGTGGAACAGGGTTAACACCATCCGCAAAAAAAATGGCATTCCCCCGGTGAACACCGGTCTGATCTTTGGCCCCATGGCGGACCACTTTGGCCCCAACCTGGAAAAAAATTTTTCAACCCGCGCCATCGGCTGCATTGAAGCCATCCTCACCAAACCCGATTAATGGCTTAAGGCCCATGGTCAGAATTAAATCTGATCATGAGTCTAAGAGCTTGTTTGGTAATGACCAATCGGCTGCAATCCCATGAAAATTGGTTCTCATTTTCATGAAATTTCGCTTCGATCCCCTGATTACCAAACAAGCTCTAACTGGGCCACTGGATGTTCACGGGACGTTTGTCGGCCATGAGCCAGATGCCGCAACCTTCATCCACGGGCTGATCCGCCCCAGGGTTGACCTGGATGGTGCCGTCGGCAAGGCGCAGCGCAAAGCTCAGGTATTGGTATGTTTTCTTCAGATAGGTGTGCAGGGACCACCAGGTCTGGCCGGGGGCGATGTTTGAGACACTGACGTAATAGATTTCCTGGCTTTCGTCGTTTTTCAGCAGGATCTGCAGGGGCAGGTGGACCTTGTCCTGCATGGCCTGAACCATCATTTCCGCAGTCATCTGCATGATCACTTCAAATTTTCCCGGTACCGACGAAAAGGTTTCCAGGCTCTGGCTGGAAAGACAGCGCACTGTGACCTCACAGGTGTCGGGCTTGAGTTTCAGAGTGTTGATCAAGGCGAACAGGCTTGTTTCGTCGCTTCCGGTGTGGACAACGATCTGACTGGCTTTGGAGATATTGGCCCGGTTCAGGGCTGAGATGGTGTCGGGTCTGCCCTTGATGAAAAACAGGTTGGGTTCCTCGGGCATGGGGTGGCGGGGCAGATCTGCCAGGAGGATGATGTCTTGGCTGGCGTAGGTTTGGTCTTCCCGAATCTGTCGGGCCAGATATTCTGTTTCTTCGGTGTGGCCGACCAGGACAATGTGGTTGGCGCCGGTGTAGGGTGATTCCCCGTGCATTTTTTTGTCTCTCCTTTCAATGAGGCAGGATGCCACATGGGTGATAAATGCCGCCCCAAGTCCAATGCCCATGAACATGGGGAGGATGACGGCGATCACCTTGCCGGTCTGGGTGGCGGGATACAGATCCCCATAGCCGACTGTGGTGGAGGTGACAATGCTCCACCACAGAGCCTGGTCAAGCTGGGTCAGCGGGGTGCCGTCGGGTTCTGCCAGGGTGATGAGGATGCTGGACAATAACAGCAGGCCCATGTAGGCGCTGACCAGCACAATCCCCCGGTATTTTAAGCCGCTGCGCAGCAGGGTTTTAATTAAATGTAACACAAGCATCTCTTTGATTTTCGTTTAGGCCCATGATCAGAATTAAATCTGCCACAGATACGCCGGATTTTAAGTCACCATCAAGGCACGCCAATGGACGCATATTGGTTATATGTGTCCTTTGGTGTAACGCCGAGGGTGACTTAAAAGACAAGTAGATGGGTGATTTTATTTTGATCATGGGCCCGGACTATTCGCATAAAATTTGGGAGAATTGGGGCCATTTTCATGGGATTACAGCCGATTCATCAGTTACCAAATGCTCAGTTTCTGTCACAGAAAACAAGAACATGTTTATCTTTCCTTCCACTGGGGTTGACGCTTTTCGAAAAATGCGTTGACGCCTTCTTTGGCGTCTTCGGTGGTGCACAGGCGGGCAAAGGCGTCGTTCATACAGGCAAACTGCTTGTCGTAGGGCATGTCTTCGGCGCCGTAAAAAGCGGTCTTGGCGATTTGCACGGCGATGGGGCTTTTGACGGCCAGTTCTTTGGCCTAGTCATAGGCTGCGGTGTCCAGTTCATCCTTTGGAACAATGCGGTTGATCAATCCCAGGTCAAGGCCTCCTGTGCCTTGATCAGATTGCCGTAGAGCAGCAGTTCCAACGCTTTTTTACGCCCCACGCACCGGGCAACGGGCAGGACCGGTCCCACGCAGTTCAGTCCCACATTGATGGCAGTGAGTCCCATTTTAATGTTGGCGGCGGCAATCACCAAATCCGCTACAGCGGCAAGCCCCATGCCGTTGGCGGCGGCCACGCCCTGAAGCTGGGCAATGACCGGGGTCTTGAGATGGGAGATCCCCACAAGGGGGGCTTCCATTTTTTCAATCCACTGCCTGTATTCGTCGGCGGTTTTGCCTTCCAGTTCCTTGACGTCAATGTCGGCACAAAAGGCCCGTCCCGATCCTTTTAAAAGGATCACCCTGACTCTGGGATCCTGGTCAAATTCGGCAAAAGCCCGGTCCAGTTCCACAGCCATGCGGCTGGAAAAGGTGTTCATCTGATCCGGACGGTTTAAGGTGACAATTCCTACATAATCTTCAGTTTTTTCTAAAATAACAGTTTCATATGCCATGGCAGCCGCCTCCATGATGGTGAAAAATGATATTTTTTTGCTATCAGATTCACCCTATCAGGTTGGCGAAACAAAAAAAAGGATAAATACCTAAATGCCACCATGATGAAGATTGCGGATGTGGCCATTGTGGCCGATGCCAACCAAGTCTGTTCCAGGATTATCCGGACACTGAAAGAGAAGATCAGGGATTGATCATTCTATTCATCACTTTCCCGGTGCAGGGAATCAAAAAATTTTTTCAATGATTTCAGGTAAGGAATGATGATGATTACACAGATGGCGGCAAAAACATATTGGAGCATTGCAAACCGGTGCTCAAGGAAATCAAATCCATAGCACCAGGCCACATTGGCTGTCAGGGTGCCAAGACCTGCCGCACTGAAGTTTTTGAATAGGCGCATTCTAAGCATATAGCCGATGATGGTACCGACTACAGGACCTGTAACAGGCAAAGGTGCCATCACAAAGACAAATATGCCGATCCAGCCCCAGCGTTCTATTCCCTCTTTTTTTTCCTCAGCCTTTTCTTTGAGTTTGTCCATGTATCTTCTGATCCAGTTTGCTTTGAATATACCACTGCTGCTTAGGACAAAGCCGGCATAGGTATAACAGACAATCAGGATTTCCTGGTAAAAATTTAAGGCAATGGTGGAAACAGGATCAAAATCATTAAGCAGGCAAAGACCGATACCTCCGGCACGGCTGCCCACACAGTGGGTAATGAACACGACAAAAGCGATCTTTGCACCCGGCTCGCCCTGGATCATACCAATAATAACAAAGGTAAAAAACAGTGCAGTAAGCACAAAACCAGTCATAAGAACCCGGCCTGCAATGGTATTTAAAAGAAAATTTTTCATTTCTAAATTTTTGTTCCTGCAAATAACGTGACAATACCCAAGGTCATCTCCTTGAACCGGACCTCCTTGAATCCTGCACCTTTCATCTGGTGTGCAAAGGATACGGGATCAGGAAATTTTAATACGGATTCAGGCAGATACGCGTATGCGCTACCGTGTTTTGAAAAAAAAGAGCCGATTAACGGCAATATTTTTTGAAAGTACAAAAGGTAAAGCTTTCGCATTAATCCCTTTTGGGGGGTGGTCAACTCCAGGATGATAATTCTGCCGCCCGGTTTCAGGGTGCGGTAAAATTCTTTCATTGCCCCGGTGCGGTTCATGATATTACGGATGCCAAAGGCGATGAAACCGGCGTCAAACTGTTGGTTTTTTACGGGCATATTCAAGGCATCACCATTGACAAGTGAAATGGCCCGGCCTTGAGCGCAGTTCAGTTTTCTTTTGCCAAGCGCCAACATGCCAAAGGAAAAATCCAGCCCGGTAATGGATGTCCGGCCCTTGAGACTGCGGCTGACTTCAAGACCCACATCACAGGTCCCGCAGGCCGCATCTAATACCGCAGCACCGGATTCCAGTTTTGCGGCCTTGACCATTTCCTTGCGCCAGTACACATCCTGGCGCATGCTGAGCAGCCGGTTTAAAAAATCATATTTGGGCGCAATTTTGTCAAACATCTCTTTGACAAAATCCAGTTCGTGGTTCATCGTTGACAACTTTGGAATCTGAGTTATTTTAAATTATTTATTTTTAATAAAGCAGATTTGGAAGCTATCATACAACCGGATGAAACACAAATATAATATAAATAACCTAAAGCACTATCGGGCACTAAGATGAGTGAAAAACCAGATTATTATGAAACCCTTGGGGTCAACCGGGATGCAGATAAAACTACGCTGAAAAAGGCTTACAGAAAACTTGCCATTAAATATCATCCGGACAAAAATCCGGATAACAAAGAGGCTGAAACTAAGTTCAAAGAAGCATCTGAAGCATATGAAGTCCTGTCCAACGACAGAAAACGCCAGATTTACGATCAGTTCGGTCACCAGGGTCTTGAAGGCGCAGGCCATTCCGGTCCCAGCGGATTTGAGGATATTTTTTCAAGTTTCGGGGATATTTTTGAAGATTTTTTTGGTTTCGGCGGCGGGCGTGGCAGCAACCGGACCCGGCGGGGATCAGATCTGCGTTATGACATGACCATTGATTTTATGGAGGCTGCCTTTGGTACGGAAAAAACCATCTCCATACCAAAACGGGAAACCTGTGACGAGTGCAACGGGTCCGGTGCCGCACCCGGTTCCTCTGCAGAAACCTGCTCCCATTGCCGGGGCACAGGGCAGTATGTCCAAAGCCAGGGTTTTTTCAAAGTTAAAACAACCTGTCCATACTGTAAGGGCAGGGGGACAATTATTCCCCACCCCTGTCCCAAATGCCGGGGGGGCGGCCTGATGGAAATCAACCGTAAAGTTCAGGTTAAAATTCCTGCCGGTGTGGATGTGGGCTCAAAGCTGCGTCTTACCGGAGAAGGCGAGGCCTCCAGCACACCCAACGGCCCGTCAGGAGATCTTTATGTGGTCATCAATGTCAAACCCCACAAGTTTTTTCAACGGAAGAGAACGGATATTATCTGCGCCATTGATGTCTCTTTTATCCAGGCCGCTCTTGGTGCTGAGATTACCGTACCCACGCTGGTGGGAGAAAAGAAATTGACGCTTCCAGCCGGCACCCAGTATGGAGACTCTTTCCAGTTTAAAGGAGAGGGGATCGCCTCTTTGAGAAACGGCCGCAGAGGTGATCAGATTATCAAAGTGATCGTCAAAACACCTACCAAACTGAGCCAGAAACAAAAGGATTTGCTTGAAGAGTTTGATAGACTTGATGCAAATAAAATATCAAACAAGCTGAAAAATTTATTTAAGAACCTGTAATCTGGATGGGGCTATGTTTGAACTAAAGGTCAAAACCCGGTTTGCCGGGGCGCACCAGCTTGCCATGGTGGGCCGGAGATGTGAGAACCTGCACGGCCACAACTGGCAGGTGGAAGTATATGTCAAGGGCGATCAACTAAACGATGCGGGGGTGCTGGCCGATTTCGGGGATATCAAACGGGCGGTCCGGGCTGTTGTGGACGGGGAACTGGACCACCAATTTTTAAATGAACTGCCTGCCTTTGAAAACAAACAACCCACGTCCGAACGTATTGCCGTTTATATCGCAGAAAAGGTCCAGACATACCTGGACAAAAATCTGGATGAAAACGTCGTGGTTTCCAGGGTTCTGGCCTGGGAATCCGATGATGCCTGCGCGATTTATTATCCTCCCTCTATTGTGATGAAATAATTCTTTTTGCTGGAATCAGTCCGGTGGCCGCTGCTGATAGAATGTTGCCGCTTCGCCCGGTACGTCTTCTGCCATGCATACCTGAATGCTTATGGGCTTCAGCGGTAGATTTATTTGAGTGTAGCTCTTTTGCATTTTTTAGGTTCTATCTTTGAAACACTTGACAATAATTCATCAATCCATCTAAATAGTTGATAGGTCGGACCGCTACGCGCTCCGACCTATCAATGGAGCCGACTGCGGTGGCAGGTGACCGCAAACTCCGCTATGCTCCGCTTTGCGGCCCCTCAGCCATCCTCGCGGCTCATCCGGCGGACGTTAGCCAATACATGGTACAGTAAAAATCTGCATATTTTAAGTCTAAGTAAATTAATAGAGAGGAGTTGCAAATGAGTCGTTTAAAATGTTTTGTTGGGCATGTGTTTGATAGAAAGAGTATCGACGATCTTAGACCTGCTATCGAAAAAGCATTTGATAATAATTATGAAGCTTTCGAACTTTGGTTCGGTGACAACACCTTAGGGCAAGGCCATATTCTTGATAAGATTACGGCAGCAATCGATATGTCAGTATTATGTATTTTCGAATTGTCAAGTCAAAGCCATCCAAATACATTTATCGAATATGGATACGCCATGGCTAAGAAAAAGCCACATATTATAATAGTTGAGGACGGAAAAAAACTTCCATCAGATTTGCTTGGCTACGACCATATACAATATAGCTCAATGGTGGACTTAACGGAAAAATTGAAATTATATTTACCAGGAATTATGAGTATAGTAGTTGGGAAATTTAAAACCAGTGGATCAATGTATCACCAAGTCATTGCTGCAATCAAAAGCACAAAAAAGGGTACTACCCTTCGAGTTTCTGAAATTTATGATGAATCTAGATCAAATAACGCAACCAAAGAGATGGTCATGCAAACGTTTAGGACTCTTTTGGAAAATAATTATATAGAAAAACGCAATAATGAAGAATATATCATTACCGAAATTGGCTCAGAAAATTTACCGGTAATTTTAAAAGTGGCTAAGAAGTAATTTCCACAAAAATTTGATAAAAAGTCAATCTATGACAAAATTTCATTTTGACAGATATGCACTCTATTTTATTGCTTCATGTTTTGTCATTTTCGGCTAAATTTGGTAGTTCCTAATTGTGGCTAACAAAACGCTCGAGAGGGACCGGGCGTACTGCGCGGCGTTTTGAAAGGCCTGTAGTTCAAGAAAATTTTGTTTTTTTATTGGAGCTTTTTGGGTTAAAACGCCCGGCCCCTCAGCTCCCCGAATCATGAATTTAGATAATATTGAGATCCTGCTAAAAAAAGGGGTGGATATCCCAAATCCATCCACCGTGTTTATCAGTGACGACATTGATCTTGAGCGCATATCCCCGGATGGGGTAACGCTTTATTCCGGCACTAAACTAACAGGCGCGAAAACCCTTATCATGCCCGGCACTATTCTTGGTTACGAAGCGCCGGTGACAATTGAAAACTGTCTTTTGGGGCCAGGTACGAAGCTGCACGGCGGATATTTCCAGGATACCGTGTTCATGGGGGGCAATGTTTTTGGTTCGGGTGGGCATGTACGAAAAGGCTGTATTCTTGAGGAACAGGCCAATGCCGCCCACACCGTGGGGCTCAAACAGACCATTCTTTTTCCCTTTGTCACCCTTGGCAGTCTGATCAATTTCTGCGATTGTCTCATGGCCGGAGGTACAAGCCGAAAGGATCATTCAGAGGTGGGATCATCATTTATCCATTTTAATTACACTCCGAACCAGGACAAAGCAACGGCTTCCATGATAGGCAACGTCCATCAGGGTGTGATGCTTAACCAACGGCCTGTGTTCCTTGGGGGGCAGGGCGGACTTGTGGGACCGGTCAGAATCGCCTTTGGATGTATCAGTGCAGCAGGGTCTATTATCCGGAACAGCGAACTGCGGTGCAACAGGTTGATCATGGGGGGGACAATGAGAAGTGCGTCCGTTCAATGGCATCCTGGTATCTACACCCGGCCCGACAGGATTTTAGCTGAAAATATCTATTATATTTCAGGTCTTTATGCGTTAAAAACATGGTATCATTTTATTCGTACGCTTTTCACCTGGGACGGGATGTCCCAGGCCCTTGTTTCAGGATTGCAGGAGAATATTGATATCTGCATTCAGGAACGGATAAAACGGCTGAATGCCTTTGGAGACAAGCTTAAAGCATCAAAGAAAATTCTGCTTCAAAGGGGAAAAGAGCAGGGCAGTCAGGCTGTTGCCGCCCATGACACGGTTCTGGAAAAACTGTCCCAGGCCTCATCAATATTTGATCAGGCTGAGAATGATATTAAAAAACCTGGACCGGATGGGGAACAATTTATAGAGTACATTGACAGTCAAAGTAGTCATAACAAAATGAATTACGTGGATATTATTCAGGGCCTTGACGAATCAGTTTCTATCATAGGGTCAGCATGGCTCAAGGGGATTGAAGACCGGATTGTTGATGCGTTTGGATTGGAAGTATAATATGTGCCGAACGAAAACCATAATTTCTACCGATTACGGCGTTGGATCAAAATTCTAATCCGCCTTGAACTTGAAAAAATTATCTATTCCGTAACAGCCTGTCGAAAAAAATTTCCAGGTTTTTGGTCAGGCACTTAATTTAACAACAGCAGGAAACCATTTCAATGGGACAGTTATTTGGAACCGACGGTATACGGGGCAGGGCAAACACCTATCCCATGACAATTGATCTGACCATGAAAACAGGCCAGGCGATAGGGATTTTAACCCAACAGTCTTCCAACAGGTGTGTAATCATTGGCCGGGATACCCGGGTTTCAGGCCAAATGCTTGAATCTGCGCTTGCTGCAGGGATTGCTTGTACCGGTGTTGATGTGATGACAGCTGGTGTTATTCCCACCCCCGGTGTGGCGTATCTGAGCGGTGCCATTGAATCCTGCGGGGCCGGCATCATGATTTCCGCGTCCCATAATCCCTATTATGATAATGGAATAAAAATCTTTCAAAAGGGCGGCATCAAACTGTCCAATGATCAGGAGGCGAATCTTGAGAAAACAATCCTTGGTCCGCCCATTGAGCTGTCTTCAAAAATTGGGACTATTAGGTCTGTCAGTGATGCCACGGCCAGGTACACCCAGTTTCTGCTTAAAAAATTTGATTTTCAAAAAAAGGGAAAAAAACTCAAACTGGTTATTGATGCGGCCCATGGCGCTGCCAGTTTTTGTGTCCTGGACATATTCACCCCTGACATTTTTGATGTAAGTTTTATCCACAACCAGCCAGACGGAACAAATATAAATAAAGATTGCGGCTCCCAGCACACAAAAGATTTAAGCGATCATGTCAAAAAAGTTAATGCCGACGCAGGTCTTGCATTTGATGGCGATGCTGATCGTTTGATTGCCGTGGATGAAACAGGGCAGCAGATTACCGGCGATACCTTGCTGGCAATTTTGTCGAAATTTGCCAAACAGGTTGGAAAGCTTGACAATAATAGTGTTGTAAGCACGGTCATGAGTAATGTGGGATTTGGCCATGCCATGGCGAAATTAGGGATTAAGCACGAAATAACCGGGGTAGGGGACAGAAAAGTGCTGGAGCGAATGAAAGAAACCGGTGCAGTGATCGGCGGAGAAGATTCCGGACACATAATTTTTCTGGATGAACATACCACAGGCGACGGTATCTTATCGGCACTAAAGCTTATAGAGGTATTGCTGGAAACTCAAAGGCCCTTATCCCAACTGGCCCGTGTTATGACCGTCTATCCCCAGGTCCTGATCAATGTTGAAGTGGACGCATCCAGACCCGATTTTATGAAAGTACCCATGATTTCAGATGCAATTAAAGCGGTTGAATCACAGCTTGGCAGCCAGGGCAGGGTGCTTGTGCGGTATTCGGGTACCCAGCCGTTGGTCAGGGTGATGGTTGAAGGCCCTGAACAGGCCTTGACCCGTCAATGCTGTGAAACAATCTGCCAGGCTGTAAGAAAAAGTTTATAACCGGTATCATTGTAGAGCACAGGAGGGTTGTATCAGAGCTTGTTTGGTAATTAGGGGATCAAAACGAAATCTCATTTTCATGAGATTTCAGCCGATTCGTCAATTACCAAACAAGCTCTCAGGTAGTGCAGGCTTATAAGGCCCATGGTCAAAATAAAAAACCCCGGAACATAAAATTTTTGTTCCAGGGTTTTTTATTTATTAATCTCTTGCTACGCCAAGCAGACTGAGCAGATGAACAAATAGTCCCATAAAATCAAGGTAAAGACTTAAAGCGCCAAGAATTGCACCTTTGCGGACCATGGCCCCCGTTGCATCCATGGGAAGGGTAACGGCCATGGATTTAAGTTTCTGGGTATCATAGGCGGTTAGACCTGTGAACAGCAGAACCGCAACCATGGAAATAATGGTCTGCATGGCTGAACTTTGAACAAATATATTTACAACCATAGCAATAATTATACCGATAAGCCCCATCATTAGAAACTGCCCCATACCAGTGAGATCTTTTTTTGTTACCATACCGTAAATACTTGCAGTACCAAAAGTTGCAGCGCAGATAAAAAAAGTGGAGGCAATAGAAGCCTGGGTATAAACCATAAAGATTGGAGCCAGGCAGATGCCGTAAAGGACGGTAAGCCCCACATAAAGACCTGTGGCCGTGCTTGCCTGCATCTTTTGAATCCGCGCACTGATAAATCCGCACAACACAATAAGACCGATGAACAATACCCAAGGCATGATGGGGTTACCATATACGGCCTGCATCATGGCAGGACTTTCAGACACAAAATATGAGGTCAGACCGGTGGCGAAAAGACCGATGGCCATCCAGTTGTAAGTGCTTCTGATAAACGCATTGACCCGGGTCATAACCCCGGTTTGTTGATAAGAAAGGTTTGTATTCATTGTCTCACGTCTCCTTTTTTTATTTCAGTTAAATGGGTTGATACTGTATGATTTAAAAAATAATATAACACGGGCAGGACAGATTTCAATATTACATTCTGATAATTTAAAAGTTTACATAATATATATTATCAGACGTTATGGCAGTAGTTTACTGCACGGCCTTTCGGAATTACTTGGCTCAGAAAAATTTTATTTTTTAAGTGAAACACTAAGCTATAGAACCCCTTTGTGCTGTAAATATATCACCACCTTTACGAGCAACGGAATGACAATAAAAAGAGTAAATATTCTTACCAAGTGAAAAAAAGCCACAAAAGAACCGTTATGATTTTCGGATTGGGCTAAAATAGCCATGCCCGTCATTCCCCCCGGGGAAAAACCGAACAAGGCTGTACCAAAATCAACCAGTCCAAGCTTGTTCGCCAGAAACGCCATGCACACTGCAACGGTCAAAAGAATAATGGTGCTCAAAATTGCCATGGGCATTATTTTGATCCCCAAAGTCAACAGGGAGCGATCAACGGTGACCCCAAGGGTAATGCCTAAAATGATTTGTATTCCTGTGCTCACAGATGACGGTAGAACAAGCCCCTTGGGTAAAAACAGCACTGTCATCCCAGTGAACAACATAGCCCCCACAACGGCCCCACCGGGCACATGAAAGCGTTGCGCCAAAAGTCCCCCAACTATCCCCACCACAATCACCAGTAAATATCTTTCCATAACTTTCATCCCGCTAAAATATAACAAGCTCGAAGGCCCATATGGTCAGAGACTGAATTTTTCGTAACTAACCTGATCATATAAAAGGATGTCCCCACCATGGCCATCTATTTCACTTGCAGGATGCCCGATGCCGATAATCGCCTGCACCTGGATATGTTCCGGCAGATTAAGAATGTTTGAAATATAATCCGAGGCCGAAGTGCCGTCGTTACGCATGCGCAGACGCATCTGTGCCCAGCAGGAACCCAATCCTAAATCCGCAGCAGCCAGGTGAATAATAATGGCGGCAATGGAGGCATCCTCAATCCAGACATCGCTTTTGGAGGTATCGGCACACACCACTATGGCCAAAGGCGCATTTTTTAAAAAAGCAGCACCATGGGATTTGGCCTGGGACAGTTGTTCGATAATGCTCTTGTCTTTGACAACAACAAACTGCCATGGATTAATGCCCCTGGAACTTGGAGACCGAAGTGCGGCTTCGATCAACATATCGCATTGTTCAGGACTTACGGGTTTATCCTTAAACTGCCGGATGCTTCTTCTTTTACGCAATAATTCAATAAACATGTTTACTCCTGTTGGCCTTGGTCATATTTCAGGCCATACGAATTCCCGGTAGGTTGGGTAAAGGAACGAAACCCAACGCCGATAAGTTGTTGGGTTTCACTTTGTTCAACCCAACCTGGGTTGTGTTCGATGTTAGAGCCTGTTTAATAATTGATGAATCGGCTGCAATCCCATGAAAATGGCTCCAATTCCCCCAAATTTTTCTGTCAATAGTCCGGCTATTAACATAAAATTTATGAAAATTTGTTCTCATTTTCATGAGATTTCACTTTGATCCCCTAATTATCAAACAGGCTCTTAGGCCCATGATCAGAATTAAATCTGCCACAGATACGCCGGATTTTAAGTCGCCATCAAGGCACGCCAAAGAAAAGATATTGGTATGTCTGTCCGTTGGCGTAACGCCCAGAGCGGATTAAAAGACAAGCAGATGGGTGATTTTATTTTGACCATGGGTCTTAAATGCTGTTGTATAGGGTCTCGTTAAATCCGATGTAGATGTCTTGTTTTATTTTCAACGTAGGGGCCCTTAAATTCCCGCTTCTTCCCATGGCCGCTTTCAGAATTTCTTCTTTATTATCCGGTGTCGGTTCAAATGAAGCGATTTTTTTACCTTTACCAATATGGATCTGCCTGGCAGATGCCAGGATGGTCCATGCCTGGTCTGAATCTATTTTTTCTTTTCTGGCATCTGTTCTATCGGCGATGCTGATCTCTTTTTGCTCAAATACCTGTTGAGCTTTTTTGCACGATACTCAGCCATTTCTCATATATGCCCAGTCAATGGTCATCGTTATCTCCTCCACAAGGGGTTAAAAATTTTTTTATATCATAGCATGTTACTGGATTAAACCTAAATGTTGCATGTTTCATTTTGAGTTCCGGTCATTTTGTCGCGATACCAAGCAGTGTGGCATGATTTGTTCTCATTTTCATGAGATTTCACTTCGATCCCCTAATTATCAAACAGGCTCTTACATATTCCGGCCATGGTTATTCAAATTTTTGCTGAATCTTTGCCGCGGGTTTTTATTTCCTGGACAAAACAGAGATTTTAACTATGGGCGCGATGACGTTTTGGAATCTACTCTTGTAATTCTTGGAATTTAAGATTGTAAAAATTGGAATTTAAGATTGTAAAAATTGGAATTCATGTTATTCTACCGTCATTATGATAGACAGAAAATTAAAATCAAAACTCGTTTCAGCACTTAATAATTTCAGAGTTGTTATGCTAAATGGCCCCCGCCAGTCTGGGAAGACAACTCTGGTAAAAAAAATAGCGGATGAACTGAGGATAAAATATCTTTCCCTGGATGACCCGGATAAACTGAATTTAGCAACAGAAGATCCTAAAAATTTTTTGTCTTTTTATGCCAAAACGCCGCTGGTGATAGATGAGGTTCAGTTTGCACCGGGCCTGATATCCTACATAAAATCCTATGTTGATCAAATAAACCAGCGCGGCATGTTTCTGCTGACCGGCTCTGCTGATTTTATTAAGATGCACACGGTAACGGAATCTCTGGCAGGCAGGATGGTCCGCTACACCCTGTACCCTTTTGCCGCAAGCGAACTTCGGACCAGAAAAAACAACATGGTCGATCAGCTTTTCTCAGATGGTCCCTTTGAACCTGAAACCTGTTCTTCGCTGGAACATCTCATGGATATCATCATCCGGGGTGGTTATCCGGAAATTATCAGTATGGACAGTGAATTCAGGGACGATTGGTTTGCTTCGTATATTCAGTCCCGGATCCAAAAAGACATTCTCGAATATAAAAAAATATCTGTTTCCAGACTCCACCTGGTAAAAACGCTTTTACGGCTTCTTTCAACCTATGATTCCGAACTGATCAACTATAATAACATCGCAAGAAAAATCCAGGCAGATAACAAAACGGTTCTTTCCTATATCAACTTGCTTGAAGCCATGTATATTGTGAAACGGATCCCCTCATACCATGTGAATCCTTCACTGAAAGTGGTTAAGTCCCCAAAGATTCATTTTCTTGATACAGGCCTTGCCGCTCATCTGCTCCATGTGGATAAAAAAAATCTGTTTAAATTCAAGGATGCCCAATTGGGGAAACTGATCGAGACCTTTGTTTACTGTGAACTGCTCAAAGAAGCCGGCTTTTCAAAGCAGGGCACAGAAATATACCATTTCAGGGATTTGAGAAAACGAGAGGTTGATCTGGTTCTGGAAAGCCGGGACGGAAAGATTATCGGTGTGGAGGTCAAAGCAAAAGCGTCTTTGAAAAAAACAGACTTTAGAGGGATGCTGGAACTTGCGCGTGTATCCAAGGACAGATTTTTAAAAGGAATTGTCTTCTACGGCGGCAATGAAGTCCGCCCCTTTTCAGTTGATCAAAAAATCTTTTACTGCATCCCCCTTGGCGCAATAGTCTGATCCGAGACTGAAAAGAAGGCTGTATAGTTGCCTTCCGGTTTCCTTTCTCCGGTCTCCATCCAAAGATAAATTCCAAATATCTTTGGCCAGGTATTATATCTCAAATCGAAACCGTACGTGTTCCCAAGGGAGCAAAGCATACGGCGGCCAGCCGGAAATGGGCAAAACCAAAGGGGATGCCGATAATGGTCAGGCAAAGGCATATCCCGGCTGAGATATGTGAGATGGCCAGCCATATCCCCGCAAAGATGATCCACAAAATGTTTGCCAGGGCCGTTCCGGTTACCACGTCTTCGCCCACGGCCCTGGCATCCACAAGTGTCTTGCCATAGGGAAAGGCGGCAAATCCTGCAATTCTGAACGCAGCCCAGCCAAAGGGAATACCTACAACCGTAAGCATCAGAATACAGCCTGTAATAATCCATAAAAGGCCTGAAGCCCATCCCCCGCCAAGTACAAACCAAAGCAGATTCAACAGAAAGGTCATTGTTTCTCCTAACCAAGTGCTTAACAACCCATGATCAAAATAAAATCGCCCATCTACTTGTCTTTTAAGCCACCCTCGGGGTTACGCCAATATACACATATACCCAATATGCGTCCATTGGCGTGCCTTGATGGTGACTTAAAATCCGGCGTATCTGTGGCAGATTTAATTCTGATCATGGGCCTTACAATAAAATTGTTCTCAATTCTTTTATAAATTCATTGCCGGGTCTGTGAAAATAGATTCCGGTATTTTTGTCCCCGGCCATCCCCCGGATAAACAGGTAAAAAACACCGCCAAAATGATCCGCATAATTATAATCTTTCATGCGCAGCCTTAAATACCTGTCCAGGGCCGCAAGGTAAAGAGAATATTGCAGGATGTAATCATGGCTGATCATGGCGTCCATCAGCGCCGGAGGACTATAATCACTGAAGCAGGGTCCCAGGTAATTGGACTTGTAATCCAGGATATACCATTGATTTTCATGGCAGACCACAAGGTCGATAAATCCTTTTAAAAATCCTTTAAACCCGGATACCTGCATGGAGGATATCCTGGCGCTGTAACCGACAATTTTTTCATCTTTTTCAACCTGTTCAAACAGCTTGCCAAGGGCTGCCGGATGAAACCGGTCCAGGGTCATATTAAACGCCATCTCCACCAGCCGGTGGGCCAGGGGAATCTGATCCAGGGAAAAACAATATCCCTGCCCTGTATCAAGGGGAGCGGATAAAATACCTTTGAGCGCATCGCAGATATCCGGCACAGCCTTTGGCATGTCAAATCCAAACCGGCCAAGGTTGCCGGCAACAGACGGTTCAATGGTGGCAGGATCGCAAAAATCAATTTCTTCAAACACCTTGTGGAAAAAATCCCCAGCACCCGGGCCCTTGGGAAAGGTGGACAACGGTACAATATCCATGGCAGGGGCAGCATCTTTCAAAAAAAGCTCAGGATTTGGCTCCTGACGTTCCCTTTGCCCGTCCTGTACGGGATCATGGGGATGCCCTGCAGCAAGGGCGGAATAGCTTGATACCCGCCATGCAGGGGCAACCTTTCTGAGCATGGTTTTTGGGGCAAACCCATTATCTTGAATTGTTTGCGCATCAAAAACACCTTCGGACAGGGTATCGGGTGTCAGCCTAATAGCCTCAATGCTTTGGCCTGACCTGTCACACAATTGTTCTATACCTGTACCTGACCCCCCAGTGCCCAAAAGGCGTCCCAGTGCCGAGCCGTCAATGCCCGCAAAATCACCCCAGTATATCCTGACGCCTGACGAAGCCCGGGTTAAGGCCACGTAGAGCAGGCGCATCTCTTCAGCAGCGGCTTCATTCCGGTTCAGTTGCATGGCCCGTTCCCTGTCTGCCGAGCCCAGGTCCAGCACCAGGGCATGATTGTCTTTCGGATCATGGAATAAAACCGGTGCATTGGTATCCTTGACAGGGCCTGTGTGCCACAAAAAAGGGAGAAATACAATGGGGTATTCAAGCCCCTTGCTTTTGTGGATGGTGACAATGGCCACGGCCCGGGCATCACTTTCCAGCCGCAGTTCATCAGCGGTTGCCTGCCGGGTCTGTTCAAACAGCTGTTTTCGAAACCATTCAATCAACAGGGCAATTTTAGACGGTGTTTCTTTACCCAGATTCATGGCAGCCCGGGCCAGAAGTTCCTTTAAATGAAACAGATTGGTCAGGCCTCGTTCATCCATATGGGCACAGGGACAAGGCTGGGCATTCTCCTGGTACAACAAGGCTGTGATCATGGAAACAAATCCTTTTTCCTCCCAGATCCGCCGGTACCCTGAAAACCGGTCCTGCCAGGTGCCGGCCAGGGTGTCATCCGTATTCAGACGCCTTAAAAAGGCCTCATCGGCCCGGTACACAGAAGAGACCAGAGCAGCCTTGATCAGGCCCATCTCCCCGGGGCGATCCACTGCGCAAAGGATGTCATAAAGCTCCCGGGCCTGGATCGCATCAAACACGGACCCGGTTTTGGATAAAAAACAGGGAATACCGCGTTTAACAAGGGCCTTCTGCACGGCCTCGGCCTGAACATTGGTGCGTACCAGCACGGCCATATCCCCCGGTGTCACAGGGGTTGCCCCGCCTTTATCGCCCGGAACGTCTTTGTTCAGCAGACAGATATCGGGCGTATTTAAAATGGAAAGCATATCCTTTGCAAGGATCTCTAATACGACATTCCGGGCATCGGATTTATTGATTACACCGTTTTTGTTGCCGGGTACCCCTTGTGTATCCACAATCAGAAACGTTGCCGGCGGGACAGGACGCGTGTTGCAGACCAGCCGGTCAACAGCAGTTTCAGGGGTTTCCACAGGCTGAAAAGGAATAAGTTCGAACCCAAACGGATTCTGCTTTGATGAAAAAATGGTATTCACAGCCCGCACCATGGCCGGTGCGGAACGGTAATTTTTTGTCAGGGTAAAGCGTTGGCCGCAGGCATTGGACGCCGTCATATATGTAAAAATATCACCGCCCCTGAAACCGTAAATGGCTTGCTTGGGATCGCCGATCATGAAAAAAGGGCAGCCCTGATCCGTAAACAGGGTAGAAAAAATGTTGTACTGACCCGGGTCCGTGTCCTGGAACTCATCAATGAGACAGGCCTGGAACCGTTTTCTCACAGCGATTTTCAGCGCATGACCGCTTGGGCCCGCCAGAGCCGTTGCAAGATCATTGATCAGATCATCAAAAAAGCAGGCCCCCTGCCCCTGCTTCATGGCAGCCAAAGCATTGCCATAATCATCAAAAAACAGATACCTTAATGCAATGAGATTTGCTCCCATGGATTGGGACAGATCAAGCAGGTGTTCGCAAAGGTCAAAAAAAAGATGGGCCGGCGGGGTATGACCGGCCTTTGTTTTTTCTGCCAGACGGGTCCGGGTAAATTTATGCAGGGCATCGCCCTTTTCGCTCATGTCAAACAAAAGATCCGTACCAGGATTTTTTTCAAAACTCTTTTGACAGGCATCCAGCCAGTTGGCCAGATTTTTTTTACTATAGCTTCGTTTATCTATCCCAGCATGGTTCTGGATCAGGCTTCGGATCTCTTCCAGATCCTGGTTTAAAATGTTTGCTGCCGACGTGACGGTCTCTTTATAGTCATCCCAAATCTTTTGGAACTGGGGCCGTTCCGGTACAAACCTGATGTCAGGCCGGGATGCGGCCTGGACCAAGCCGTTGGCAAAGGTCTGCGGGGTAATATTGTTCCGGTCCAGAAAAGATAAAAACAGTGGATCCAGATGATTGATGCGGCTGGAAAAAAAATCCCGGGCCACCTGATCAACAAAGCCCCGGTTGTCTGCCATCAATTCTATATCAAAATGGGCATTGCTTTCAAAAGCATTCTCCCGGAGCACGGAAAAACAAAACGCGTGAATGGTCATGATGGCGGCCTGGTCAAAACAGGTCACCGCAAGACGAAGCAGGCGGCGGATTTGATCGGAATCGCTTTGTTGCGTCAGAAAACAGGTCAGATCGTCGGCTGGGTATTCCTTGCTTTCCTGACCGGAAAGAACGGTCAGACAGTGAACCAGGCGTTTACGGATTCTCAATTTCAACTCTGCCGCCGCCGCCTCGGTAAATGTCACCACCAGGATAGATTCCACCGGATACCCCATGGCCACCAGCCGGACGAACAAGGTGGTGATGGTATATGTTTTTCCCGTTCCTGCACTGGCTTCGATCAGACTGATCTTTTCAAGATCCAGGGCAAAGGGGTCAAGGGGCAATGGCAAGGCAGGTTTGTTCATGATATTAAATGCGCCAGCATGGGCCTGTAAACGCCAAGACCTGCGTCCAGCACCCCGGACTGTTCAAGGGCCAACGGATCTGCAACAGGGTTTTTCTGCCCAAACACAAGGGTTGTGTAGCGATTAAAACTTTCCCCGGTTGAATTAAACGTGTTTTGCCACAACCCGGCACATTTTTTTAACGCCTTTGCCAAAGATGGGGCTGACAGGTCATAGTCCCGTGAGGACAAATCCAGCACCAGATGGAAACAAAGATCAGCAAAAAAGGGAAAAACCGTTGCCGTTCCGGCCAGGTAATTTCCGGCCAGATCCAGGAGCAACGCCCGGGCCCGGGTCTTATCGTCAATCGCACAAAATTCAAATTTCACCGCAGGCTTGCGCTTTTCAGGATCCTGCCCCACCATCACGGTGGCACCGGGGTGATCTTCAACACAGGAATACGCCAGGTGCATGATCCACTGGGTGAGCAACCGGGACGGATTCAGCCTGCCAAAGCCTGCCACTGCCCGGCCCTGATCATGCACATCGGTCACCTGGCCCGTAATGCAGCAGGTATCTGTCTGTAAATGCAAATCAAGTGTGCGCAAGGGTGTGTCAGGCAGTTCATGTTGGGCCAGATCCGTTACAGGTTTTGCCAGATCATTGATCATCGCCCATTCCTGTTCTCCTTTTTTGCCAAAGGGCAGACAGCCCTGGGCTTTTACTACGGGGTAAAGATCAGAACGTTCACGGTGTTCAACAGCGAGGGAACCCAGCTGGTAAAGGGACAGTCTGGACAGCCTGAAAGGTTCGCGTTCATCAGGCACCAGACCCGGTTCCGGATAGATCACACCCAGGGTGCCGGTGACATAATACCGGACAGGATGCCTGAAGAACCCAATGAGATCGGCAAGTTCAATGCTTGGTCTCTCTTTAGATCTCTTTTGCTGCAAGATGGTGTCCCCCGCCAGATCCCGGAAGCAAAAACCGTGTTCATTGCGTTTGGCCCATTGGTTGGTGCAAATCCGGCACTGGGCAGTTGAATAGGAAAAATATCCGGTCCCACCGGTATTTGAAAAATAGACCGGACTGAACGGGTGCAAAGGATGGGTAAACTGCCATTGGAACTTTTGGGGAAACAGAAAACTGTTCTCAACGGTATCCACCAGTTCCGCCACAGGGGACGCAGCGGGAACTGCACAGTTGTCACTGATGCGCATGCCGGTATAGGTAATAATGAGCCGGAGACGTGCACACAGCAAGGCCTCCAGAAAAAGCTCACAATCCTCCAGGCGCGCCTGCTTATCCCCAAGTCTGGGATGTTGACGGATCAGGTCAAAACCCGGCGAATTGACTGTTCTGGGAAAACTTTGGGCATCCATTCCCATCAGACAGACCAGCTTGAACGGTATACTGCGCATGGGCATAAGATTACAGAGGGTGATACTCCCGGAAAGGAAACTGCCCTGGGAAATCTGCACATCAAGCTTGGCAGTCAGGGCCAGGCGGACAGCGGGAAAAGAGATCCGTCTTTCAAATCCGGCCTGGCCCGCCTCTTTTTCCATATCATCCAGGGCATTGAGCAGCACAGCCATATCCCCGTCATTCCCCAGATCCTTGACCAGCATGTCCGAAATAATGGTGCGAAACCGGGTGGCCCACTCCCGGACTGTGCCTGGGGAATCCATCAGGTCCAGGGCGTTGAACAAAGAATGAATAAAATGGGCGCATTTTCCTAAAATCTGCCCTTCAAGCCCTTCAATCCCGTCACAGGGCAGCACATCATTGACAAACACGGTACTTGCTTCGGGCAGGGAAAACCCCGCCATGAGCCGGTTCAGGCCAAAGACCCAGGAGTTGTGTTCATAGGGCCGGCCCAGAATCTTCTGGCGATGGGCGCCATCCTTGCCCCATAAAATTCCGGCAGCGTCAAACAGGGCGGAAACAAACTCCTGGTCCCCCATGGTCAGGCCGAATTTACCGGCAATGACCGGGCAGGATAAAAGCCCCATCACCTTTGATTTTTCAAGACGCGTCTCTTTCATGTCAAGGATATTTAAAAAGGCCGAAAGGGTTAAGGACTCAGAACGGCGGCGGCGGTCGGACACGGTAAAGGGTAATCCCGGCGCCTGGGAGAATACAGCCTCCAGAAAAGGGGCATATGCCTCAATGTCGGGCATCATCACCACCACATCATGGGGGCAAAGACCGGGATCTTTGTCAAAGGCGTCCAGGAGAAGATCTTTGAGCACCTGGGCTTCGCGCATGGGTGAATGACAGGCATGGACAGCCAGGGACGTATCGTCGGGTGAAACGGTGACAGGGGCATCCGCCCTGCCCTTTCCCCGCCATACAAGGTTCAGGATATCGGACTGGATCACCGCGAGCATGCAGGAAACGCCTTGTCCAAGGGGATCAGCAAACAGATCGCCCATGGGCTCGTCATAGTCAAAATTTTCCAGAAGCCCCTGGGTCTCCCTGCTGACCTGGCCCAGGGCGCCCAGCAGGGGATTCCCCTCTTCGGGCAGTCCTGAAACAGCCTTATGTGTCAATGCCGCCTTCTCCTGTTGCCGGGGTGAAGGCAGATCAAAAAAGAACTGGCAGGTCGGGGTGAGCAGAAACAGAAAAATATCCATATTCCGGCCCAAACGGTCAAAAAGATCTAAAAAAAACGGTGGCATGGCACAGATCCCGAAAAGGGATATGCGCCGGGGTAAAGCCATGGCATTGACGGCACCGGATTCAAGTGCGGCAACACAGGCCTGCATCTGGTGGGGCATAGACACCCCTTTTTGGGTTAAATCCCGCCACAAGTCAGCCTGCCACAAGACATGGGGGGCGTCAAACTCCTGGTTTTCTCCCCTGCCCCAGGCCGAAAGCATCTCCGGACGGTATACCTGGTAATCATCCAGAACAGTTGCAATCCTGCGGCTTAACGCCATGGCCCTGGTGCCGGTTTCGTCGTGTTCAAGGTATGTTTCAGGCCCCCAAAAGCTGCTGTCTTCCCGGTCCGGCGCCAATCCTCTGGCCATCAATGCATCCAGAACAGCCCAGACCATCATATCCCGGCTCAGCAGAACAGGGGCTGAACTGCCTGCCCCCTGGCTTTTGCAGCTGTACTCCCGGATATATTCCAGCATCTGCCGGGGAAACATAAAGCGTACATTGGCGCATACCCCGAAGTGGTGGGCGATCACCTGGGAGAGCCATTGTTTCATACCCCGGGACTGGATGCCGATAAATTCGGGTGCTATGGGATTGCCAGGGCCCTTGGCGATTACAGCGCAAAGGGCCTGGGCCAGGTTTTCCATGCGATTGCTTTTGACCAGATTTAACATGGCTCTGTTTTCAGTAAATTTTACTCTCCGGCAAACTCAGTGAGACTGAAGACAGGGCAGCCGGGAATCTGATCCCGGCCCTTAAGATCGGGCAGTTCTACAACAAAGGCGCATTCCAGAAGATCTGCCCCAAGCTGTTTTACCAGCTTGACCGTGGCGCCCACAGTGCCGCCGGTCGCAATGAGATCGTCCACAATGACCACTTTTTCGCCAGGATTAAGAGCATCTTCGTGCATCTCAAGGATCCCTTCTCCATATTCAAGGCTGTAGCTCTGTTCAATGGTATTGTAGGGCAACTTTCCTTTTTTGCGCACCGGGACAAAACCGATACCCAGACGATAGGCCACCACAGCACCAAACACAAACCCCCTGGCATCAATCCCCACAATCTTGTCAAGATTTTTGTCCTTATAACGGTCATAAAAGATATCACAGGAATGTCTAAATGCTTCAGGATCCTGCATCAATGTGGTCAAATCCCTGAAAACAACGCCTTCTATGGGCCAGTCTGGAATGCTTCGGATGTTCTGCCTTAAATCCATTTTCTTTTGTTTCTCCTTAAATCATGTTTTGTTTCGCGTTGAGCCTGGGTCTTGACAGGCCTGATCAGCCCACGGCCGTTATTTGTGCAACAGCCTTAATGAACAATTGTTTGACATTATCAGCATTTTTGTTGAACACCGATAAAATCTCATCCCAGGTGACTGGAGCTTCATCCTGTTTCCAGCAGTCATAATCAGTGGCCATGGCCACGGCGGCATAAGGGAGCTCCGCTTCATTGGCCAGCATCGCCTCGGGTGCTGTGGACATATTGATGACATCCGCGCCCCACAGCCTGAACATATTGGATTCCGCCACAGTTGAAAACCTAGGGCCTTCAATGGTCACCACACATCCTTTCTCATGGGCGTTCAGCCCCAGATCTGTGGCGGATCTGTACAGCACATTTCGCAGGGATTCATCAAAGGGATGGGCCATGCCTGTGTGAACCGGGCCCTGCTCAAAAGAATCAGAAAAGGTGTTTTTACGAAACCGGGTAAAATCAATAAACTGATCCAGGATCACAAAATGCCCCCGGCCGATCTTCTGCCTCAGGCTGCCGCAGGCGGTTGTGGCAATGATATGAGAGGCTCCGGCCTGTTTCAGCGCATAGATATTTGCCCGGTTGTTGACCTGGGTGGGGCTGTACTGGTGCCTGCGGCCGTGTCTTGCCAGAATCATTACCTGGGTCTCGTTGATCAGACCGGACATGATATCCGATGAAGGCGGACCATAGGGGGTATCTACCTCAAGTCTTTCACAATGTTCTAAAATATCAGGGTCATCCAGCCCTGACCCGCCAATAATACCGATCCGTCTCATATTCAATTCTCCTGGAATAAATTTGACCCTTGGAAATACTGGATATATACCTGCGGTCAAATTGATTTGTTACGCCTTGGATTTGAAAAAAATACCCATTCCGTAACCGTCTGTCGATTATCAAGATTGAATCAGGATCTTTTTTGATGGATATATTCCTGAAAATTCATAGTCTTGTAACTTTGTGTGTGAATATACTGCAAAATAGAAAGTAACTGATCCGCACCGACAAATCCGGGCAGATTATTAATTTTTGTTCCATCCGAGTCCAGGAACCACAGGCTTGGAAGCCCTCGAACTCCCCATTGCCGGGCCAGTTTTTTACGTTTATCCGTATCCACAGCAATGCTGATAAAATGCTCATTCAGATAGGCTTTGATCCGGTTATCCGTAAAGGTTTCTTTCTTTAATTTAACGCAGTATCCGCACCAGGATGCACCGAAATAAAGAAAGATGCTTTTCCCCTGTTTTTCGGCTTTGGCCATGCCAGGGGTATAATCATTCCAGTCAATCTTTTTGGGTGCTGTCATTGATGACTTTTGTCCGGTTTGATCTTCAGCAGCAAACGGTTCAATGTTTCCCTGGGTCGCCGAATCCAGCGCAGGCCGGTTGTAAAAATATATTCCACCCAACGCCAGGACCACCAGTACAGTCACCAGAATATTCTCTTTTTTCATGTTCAGTCCTTTTTAATCAAATAAGCCAATTTAGAACAGCTAAAATAACACAAAACCAATGGATAAAAAAGGATCGGAATATCATAATAGGCATATGGCACTTTACCCAAGGCTTTACAGTAAGCGTCATAATTGATAGGCAGGTTATGATGACGGGGTCACACCATGCAAAAAACGGCCCTGATATTGAACCTGTTGAACGGGACATATGACGCATGACATTTGATTTAGACGCATTTATTTACCTGGACCGGTATTGTAACGAAGACACCCGAACCTATAGTAACCAGTCCGAATATACCGAAGCAGATGAACGCTTTCGACACAACGTGGATCACCCCGGCTTTGATCTGCCTGTTTTTGTTTTGCCCAAGGAAAAAATGAATATCTATAAGGCAAACCCTCCCCCTTCTTTATTTAATAGATATGTAGATCAAAAAACGGTCTGCTTTCCTGTCCACCCACAGGTGCTGGCCAACATGCCCCAAGAGGCATACGTGAAGCTGACGTGCAACATTGGTCAAAAAACAAGAGCGCTTAAGGCTGTGCCAAGCTCTTCCACTCGGACACTATATATCCGGGACCACGGTCCGAACCACGCTGTAAAGGTCCATTTCCCCTTTAGAATTTCAAGGTACGGCAGGCGGATGCGGGACGAAGTGGTTGCCCAGGCCGTTGCCGTTTCCCTGGAGTTGGAACAGGGTATTCATCATTTTGATCCGGGATTTGGATTTTTACGCGAGGTGTTGGGCATCACTCACAAAAATCTTGATCCGGGCGGCCCCAGGGGAGAGCATTGGGGATTTCTGGTCAGGGAAATGACCCCATTTCCAGAGCAGGATGAACTCAGATACTTGATCCCTGGATTTGCCTTGTATGGAAAAAATTTTTTCACCCCCCAAAACCCGCCCCTGGTTTTGGAATTAATCAAAAATAAAAATCCAGTGTGCATCATCCTTGAACAGATCATGCTGCCTGTCATCCGTCAGTGGGTGGCCTGTTATCTTCATTTCGGTTTTTTTTTAGAGCCCCACGGCCAGAATCTGCTGATTGAAACAGATGCAGATATGAAAATCAGAAGAATAGTACACCGGGACTTAAGCCTGGGCATTGATATGTGCCGCAGAAAACACTTAGGGCTTTCCAGCGATCATCTGAATGACTACAACCGAATGGACGATGCAAACTTCGGATCCATTGCATATGACAAATTCATGGGTCACCATTTTTTTGACTTTCTGGCAGAATGCGTATGCCGCCATTTTCCAAACGTCCGTATGGCGGATTTTACAGGGCCATGCAAAAATGAATTTAAGCAAATCTTTCCGGATCATAAAGATTTCCTGCCTGCGACCGAGCACTATTTCACCCGGCGCAGGGATCATTTCGGCAAGCCCATGTATAAAAATCTCGGAACTGCGCCCAAATGGCGCCCCTGACTTTCGGCATCAACGTCCTGGTGGACGGGAAGGAAAGCATTCAAAGACCATGACTATGAAATTCAGTGATGATGTTTACAGGACCCTGTGCATCCCCCTGTGGTGCAGAGGAAAAGCCGGAGAACGGTTTCCGGAAGTTTTGATCGACCGGCAGGCCGGCCGACTTATCCAGGAGCTGGACTATAATTTTTACGCTATTGAGCAGGAATTCGGTGAATATGCTCAGATCTGCTGCCTTGCCCGGGCCCGGCTCATGGGCGAGGCCATCCAAAGATTTTTAGCGGACTATCCCCATGGGGTGATCGTCAATCTGGGGGCCGGGCTGGACACCACTTTTTCCCGAGTGGTCAATTTTAGGTTGTCATTTCGACCCATCAGCAAAACAACATGGGCCATGAACTACTTTCTATCGTCCGCCGGATGAGCCGCGAGGATGGCTGAGGGGCCGCAAAGCAGAGCATAGCGGGGTTTGCGGTCACCTGCCACCGCAGTCGGCTCCATTGGGCTTGATAGGCGGAGCGCTTATGCGCTTCGGCTGTCAAGCCCAATAGAGCGCAGCTCATCCGGCGGACGATAGGTCGGAGCGCGTAGCGGTCCGACCTATCAATGCGTTATATCTATAAAAACAATCCTTATGCCGCTAACTCAGGTGGATAAAAGCATGATAACCAGTTGTGTTCAGACACCAAACTCGACAAAAAGATGTAACACCAAGCATTTCTGAGGCCCCGATAACCCCAGGAACTACCATACAAAACATGAGCCAGGTAATATTTCTTGAAAAAGCATTGCGGAAAAATTGCAGAGTCTGATAAATATAATTGAGCATTTTGGGTGGGTGTAACACAAAAAAGTGGCAAACTCGTTTGATGGGAAAAAATTAAATATGTCATTGAACCAACACACAACATATTGCGTGTTATACCCGACAAAGCGATATGAACACGACGACCATTGATTTTTAAAAATAGGCGTTTCTGAATATTGTCCTCAATTGCCACTTTTTTGTGTTACACCCATTTTGGGTTTTTTTTTGTTTGAGTTTAGTCATTCACGACGATAAAAGAACTTAAAATGCTCCCTCTATTTTTAAATGTCACGCATTTTTTTAAAAACTTACGACTCACGAGTAAGGGAGATGATGAAAAAATACACTTTAGAAATTACTGTTTTTGTTTGTGGTGCAATTGTGATGATTTTTGAATTGGTTGGTTCAAGGGTTTTGGGTCCATATTTGGGAACCTCCACTTTTGTTTGGACTACTTTAATAGGCATTGTGATGGGAAGTCTTAGTTTGGGCTATTACTTAGGTGGGAAATTAGCAGACCAAGAAGTTTCACTTAAGCGATTGTCTCTAATTATTTTGGGTGCAGGAATTTTTATTTTATTAACTTTCTTTTTAATGGATTTGCTTTTGTTTTATCTTTTTAGATTTTTCACTAGCACAAAATTAATTTTATTTATTGCTTCAATAATTTTATTCACACCTGCGAGTTTTCTTTTAGGAATGATTTCTCCTTATGCTGCTAAATTAAAATTGCACAGTTTGAAAAGTTCGGGGACAACAATTGGTAATTTATATGCACTTTCAACGCTCGGTAGCATTGTGGGAACTTTTCTGGCTGGTTTTTATTTTATTCCCACTTTTGGAACGGGAATGAATTTGTTGATCATAGCAACTTCTTTAATAGTTTTATCTTTGTTTATCGTTTTTTCTGAAAATCTTTTTTTAAAAATAGGGTTGTTTGTGATAGCGCTTAGTGCTTTTTCTGTTAGCGATATTACAACTATCCTTTATGCTAGTAAAAAATTAGTTGATATAGACACGGAATATACTAGAGTTTTCGTTTTTGAGGGTAAAGATATTAAAACAAACAGACCCATTAAAAGCTTAAGAAATGATATCAGGAGTACTTCGGCGATTTTTATGGATGGCGATGATTTGGTTTATGAATATCTAAAATTCTATGATTTGGTAGATCATTTCAAAAAAGATTTTAAAAAAGTGTTGCTTTTGGGTGGAGGAGCATATACATATCCAAAATATTTTTTAAAAAAACATCCTCAAGTCAAGATGGATGTTGTAGAAATAGATCCAAAACTTGTTGAAATTGCTGAAAAACATTTTGGCTTGCAACCGATTAAGAATCTTAAAGTTATTCATCAGGATGCAAGAATTTTTTTGAATAAAAATAAAAATAAATATGACATTATTTTTGGGGATGCTTTTAATTCTCAATCTTCTATACCTTTTCATTTAACCACAAAAGAAGCTGTGCAGAAAAAATTTGATGCTTTGTCTGATGATGGGATGGTTGTTTTGAATGTAAGTTCTTCTATTGAAGGGAAAAGGGGAAAGTTTTTAAGAGCGGAGTATCAAACATATAAAAACATTTTTCCTCAAGTCTATGTTTTTTTAGCAAATCACAAAAATGATGCACAAGCATTACAAAATATTATTCTATTTGCTTTTAAATCAAAAACAAAACCTTCTTTTGAAAGTGCAGATGACATGGTGCGGGAAAAACTTTCGCATCTTTGGACAAAAAAAATAACTCAAGATGTGCCAATTTTAACAGATGACTATGCGCCAGTTGGATACTATGCTTTTCAAACGAATTTACGTTTTAATCCATAACCTGAATTTGCGGCATGGTTTTTGATATGTGTTCAAATTCTTTAGAAAATTCTATTTGGGGCGTAAATATTCGGGTCAGTTATTTTAGGCTGATTTGAGTAAAGCCCTAAAATTTTTATAGAGAGAATAAACCCAAACGTTTTTGATGGGAACAATCACCGTCCCTTTTTTAGAGCCTGTTTGATAATTAGGGGATCGAAGGGAAATTCCATGAAAATGGCTCCAATTCACCAATTATCAAACAGACTCTTAAAGACTCTGGGGCCGCCATAACCAAGCATGAGATAGATTGTATGCGTAATGACGACCAAAAGCTTCGGAACTGGACTGAAAGAAGGTGAACATGATTGAATTAAAAGACCCGGGGCTGCTTTGCCAGGCCTGTTTTATTCAGGATCAATGGATTGAAGCAGATTCAAAGAAAACCGTTGGGGTGACCAATCCGGCCACAGGAGAAGTGCTGGGAACCGTACCCTTTTGTGGTGCTGATGAGACCCGGCGGGCGATTAATGCAGCCAATCACTGTCTTTGTGACTGGCGCAACAAAACCGCAGCAGAACGTGCTGCCATTTTAAGACGGTGGCATGACCTGCTCATGGAAAACCAGGAAGACCTGGCCTTGATCATGACAGCGGAACAGGGCAAGCCTCTGGCCGAATCCCGGGGAGAAATTGCCTATGCCGCCAGCTTTTTTGAATGGTTTGCCGAGGAAGCCAAACGGATTTACGGCGATGTAATCCCTCAGACCATTGCGTCCCAGCGTCTGGTGGTGATCAAACAACCTGTGGGCGTGGTTGCCGCCATCACCCCCTGGAACTTTCCCAGCGCCATGATCACCAGAAAAGCCGGTGCAGCCCTGGCAGCCGGATGCACCATGGTGGTCAAACCAGCGACAGCCACCCCCTTTTCTGCTATGGCCATTGCAAAACTGGGGCAAAAGGCGGGATTGCCCCCCGGCGTTTTTAATGTGATCACAGGATCTTCGTCAGTCATTGGCCAGGAACTGACCGCCAACGCCGTTGTTCGGAAACTGAGCTTTACCGGCTCCACAGAGGTGGGCAAACAACTGACCCAAGCGTGTGCCGCCACCATGAAACGGGTATCCATGGAACTGGGCGGTAATGCACCGTTTATTGTATTTGACGATGCAGACCTTGATGCCGCGGTTGAAGGCGCACTTGCCAGCAAATACCGCAACGCCGGTCAGACCTGTGTTTGTGCCAACCGCCTTTATGTCCAGGCAGGCGTTTATAATGAGTTCTGCAAAAGACTGACCCAGGCTGTGGAAAACCTTAAAGTAGGGAACGGTATGGATGACGGGGTTGTGCAGGGCCCGCTCATTGACATGAACGCCGTTGAAAGTGTGGAACGGCATATCAGTGATGCCCTGGAAAAGGGTGCAAACGTACTGACAGGCGGTAAACGCCATGCCCTGGGCGGCACCTTTTTTGCGCCAACAGTCCTGGCAGGGGCCACAGACGAGATGCTCGTGGCCAAAGAAGAGATATTCGGCCCCTTTGCACCGATTTTCAAATTTGAAACAGAAGAAGAGGTGATCCAGAAAGCCAATGACACGGAATTCGGCCTGGCAGCCTATTTTTTCACCCAGAACCTTGCCCGGACCTGGCGGGTGGGCGAACAACTGGAATACGGCCTGATCGGCATCAACTCAGGCATCATCTCCAATGCCGTGGCCCCATTTGGCGGAATCAAGGAGTCGGGAAACGGCCGGGAAGGGTCCAAATACGGACTTGATGATTACCTGGAGATCAAGTACATGTGCATGGCCGGGATTAATTGACCCAGATTCAAGTTCAAACTCGACAGGCTCTTACAGAATGCTAATTTTCCCAATTTCTTTACTCAACTTTCGGGGTTCAAATAAGGGAATAGATAAAATTATAACCATTTGAAATTATTATTATTGGTTGACGAATTTCACTTTATCTGATATGATTTATTCGATAAAAATAACAATTAGACAAAGGAAATCCGTCAAAATGAACCCTACCTTTTCCGATATCCAAAATCAAACTAAAAGTTCAGAACAACTCAACACCCTCAACAAATATTTTGCCACGTTTAAAGTTGGAACGATTCTAAATAGAGCAGGGATAACTAAAATCAAAGGCGCTAGCCCGCTTACGATTTTTACAGCATTATTCAATTTGACTTTGTAGATTCTTTATCCTGGGCACCGATTCTCTGGTTAATATTCCTGAGAACACGTACATTCTCTGAGAAAAATCCTGCCTCAAAAATCGAAAAATTTG
>PDWI01002583.1_pt1 | contig 31211 bp, 26 predicted proteins | sample 1430891 | NCBI WGS metagenome assembly PDWI01 (sample SAMN01162508, study PRJNA174530) | Oral metagenome, whole genome shotgun sequencing project. | biome: Marine environment; feature: Marine mammal; material: Swab sample of the gingival sulcus; isolation source: swab sample of gingival sulcus... | reverse complement strand
TATAAGTCATTAAGTTGAAAGCCTCCTCAGAATTAAACCTCTGATGAGGCTTTCTTTTTTTATATAGTGTTGCACTTACGATTGGAAAATACGGCTGAGAAAACCAAAGTTTATCTTCCATTTTTGAAAAACAGCAAGCTCAAATTAAGGTTGTAATCTACGTCAATCATCTCTCTACGGCTCGTGAGTTTGAGCTCGTGAGCTACGACGGGTGGTGGTCGTTGAAAAAGTTTGAGCTGAAAATAAAAAAGTTTAAGCTGAAATATTGCAACATTTGAGCTGAAATCTTGAGAAGTTTGAGCTGAAAATAAAAAAAGTTTAAGCTCAAACTTACGAGCCGTGAGGGACAATTTTCCACTACTTAGCTTTTAATACTAGCATATTCTCCTACAATAAAAAAAGACTGTGCCAAAGCTTACGCCTTGACACAGTCCCCGTCTAAAAAAGATTAAAGTATGAAGACTTACTTTAATCCTACTTCTTTTCTGCTTCTTTCTCTGAAGATTTGTAGTTCTCGTTGAGATATTGCAAGAACTTAGCTGTGATGTCCATCGCTTCATCTGCATATAGAACATTATCCATACCAGTGTTTGTTAGGATAAGCTTATACTGACCATTGTTGAAAGTCTTAAGTTTAGCTTTAATGTCATCAGCTAAGTCTTTCATCATCATCTGCTCCTTCAAGCCAAGCTTCTGTGTCATCTCTAGCTGAAGTTGTTGAGCCTCTTGTTGCATCTTTAAGATTTTGTTTTGAGCTGCCTGAGCTGCCTCTTGAGAGACGAAAGCGTTGATCTTAGCCTTGCGTTCGAATTCTTGAGCTGCCTTTTGGAATGCTCCAGCTTTACTCTCTAGTGTAGCACGGTTGTCTAATACATCTTTCTCTAAAGAAGCTTTCACTTCCTTAGCATAAGTGTAGTTCATTGTGATAGAGTCCATCTGCACGACAGCAATAGGCATTTCGCCCTGAGGAACTTCCTTAAGCGCTGAAGCTGATTCTGTGTTAGACTTATTACAAGATGTTAGTGTCAAGCCTAGTGCTAGGCAACAAAGTGAGATAACTTTGATAAATTTACTTTTGTTCATTATATCTTTTAATTAATTTATTGAAATTCTAATTGGTGTATTGTGAGCTTAAAGCAAGCCAGCTTTCTTTTTTGCCTCCAGTCTTTCCTCTAGGTTGTGCTTACCTTGAGCTTCCCAGTGCTGAGAGGTGTGGCAACCGATACCACGCTTCCGCATTTCCTTACTATCTCCCACGTGCGTTGAGGGAAAACGTCCTCCTTTCTTGAGAATTATTTTTAAGGAAAGGAGCAAAACGCAGAGCGAAATTATTATAATTGCTACTAAAACGAGCTTCATTAATCTTTTTTTTCCTATATTTGTATAAGACAAAGGTAAAACTTTTCTATCACTTATTATATAAATTAAAAGAAATAAATTCGATTTATGGATATGTTATCATTAAGTCCAAAGGTAGTTTGGAAATATTTTTATCAGATGACACAAGTTCCTCGCCCTTCTAAGAAAGAGGAAAAAATCATCGCTTATCTTGAAAACTTTGCACAAGAACACAACTTACAATATAAAAAGGATGCAGTAGGTAATATGGTCATCTCTAAGCCTGCTACAAAGGGTTACGAAGACCGTGAGACAGTTGTCTTGCAGAGCCACGTGGATATGGTTTGCGAAAAGAATGCTGATGTAGAGCACGACTTTGAGAATGACCCTATCCAAACTTGGATTGACGGCGATTGGTTGAAAGCTAAAGGTACAACTCTTGGAGCTGACAATGGTATCGGTTGTGCTGCCGAGCTAGCTCTTCTTGCCTCTGATGACATCGAGCATGGTCCTCTAGAATGTTTATTCACTATTGACGAAGAGACAGGTATGACTGGTGCTATGGAGCTTCAACCAGGCTTCTTCTCTGGTAAGATCCTGCTTAACCTAGATAGCGAGGATGAAGGCGAACTTTATATCGGTTGTGCTGGTGGTATCGGTGTGAAAGCTTACTTCAAACCTGAATACGAAGCAACACCTGAAGGCTTGGACTTCTACAAGGTTAAGGTATTTGGCTTGAAGGGAGGACACTCTGGAGGTGAAATCCACGTAGGGCTTGGTAATGCTAATAAGATTCTTACTCGTTACCTATATAAATTAGATAGCTTTGCAGATTGGAAGCTAGCTCAGATAGATGGCGGTAACTTGCACAATGCTATCCCTCGTGAAGCTTATGCTGTGTTTGGCTTGAAGGCTGAAGATAAGGAACGTGCCGAAGAGGAGCTAATCAAACTTCGTGAAGCCGTTAAGGAAGAGCTAAAGCGTGTAGATCCTAACTTGGACTTCTCTCTAGAATCGGTAGCTACTCCAGATCAGGTGCTTGACAGCAAGACGACAACAAATTTAATTAAGGCTCTTTATGCTTGTCCTCACGGGGTGCTAGGAATGAGCCACGAGATTGAAGACCTAGTAGAGACTTCAAACAACTTAGCTTCTATCAAGATGAAAGATAGTATCATCTTAGTAGAGACAAGTCAGAGAAGTTCGACACTAAGCCTTTGTATCTCTGCCTCTGAAATGGTTAAATCTGTATTTGAATTAGCTGGAGCCGAAGCCGAAGCTATTGACCCATATCCAGGATGGAAGCCTAATGCCGACTCTAAGATCCTACAAGTAGGTAAGGAGACTTATAAAAAGTTATTCGGTAAAGAACCAAAAGTTAAAGCTATCCACGCAGGTCTTGAGTGTGGCTTGATTTTGGACGTATTCCCAGGTCTAGATATGGTTTCATTCGGTCCAACAATGACAGATGTTCACTCACCAGACGAAAAAATCTTGATACCAACGGTAGAACCTTGGTGGGAGCACTTAAAGGAAATGCTGAAGAACATTCCTCAGAAAGCCTAAATCTTTTTTCAACTTAATTATTAATGATAAGGAGGCTGTGTCAAATTTGACACAGCCTCCTTATTTTTATGAAAATGTTGATAAGTTAATGTAAAAGATGAGCCTATTTTCTCGTTTGTTTTACTTTCTTGTGTGTAAAAAAACAAAATAATAAGCCTTTATATAATTAGTTTTTATGAAAAAGTATGATGTATGTCATACTTTTTTATGCTCTAAAAAGTTGCTGTTATAACGTATTGTATTTGTGTAAGTGTTTGTAGCTTAGTTGTGTTGTGTGCTTTTACTGTCCTTGGTGTACTTCTTTTCTTGACTGTTTGTAAAATAAATTATTAAATGGGAGCTTTCCTGTTTGTTTTTTTTTACATAATTTTGCACTCGGAAAAATAAAATGCATAAAATTTACAGTTTGAATTATAATAGAGATTTAGAGTTTAATTAAATTATACAAAAAGAAATGAAAAGAGGACTTGTTTTATTAAGTTTAACACTTGCTAGCTTTGGACTTACCAACTGCAAAGACAACAGCCGTATGGCTGAAGATCTTGAGTTAGTAAGTCAAGAGGTAGATCAGAAGGAGATTATTAAGGTTGCAACATCATTGGCACCTATCAATCTAGGAACTGATGATTCAGATTTTGATAAGAAGGGTGGGGAGGATGACTTCCGTGCTGTTGATGGAACAATATCAAAACCACAAATAAAACTAACAGGAGACCTTAGAACAGGTACGCACTTAAAACTAGCTTTAATTGTATCTCGTGCAAGAGGAGCTTATGAGCTTGTTTCTAGGTCTGAATTGGACTTTGTTTATGATCAAGACAAGAATACTTTCCTATGTGCTACACAGTCTCTTGAACTAGGAGATTTGCCATTAGAGAAGAATGAAGAGTATGCAGCTTGTCTTATGCTAAGAGGTGATGGAGATGACGAAAATGAATTCCACGCAGATCAAGTGTTAGTTCTAGATAAAGGTAAAACAAAACTTGTTGTTAAGGGAACTCAAGTAGAAGGGAATACAGACCCAATGATTCAGATTCCTTACGCTTCACCTTGGTATAAGTTGAAAGTTAGATATGATAACAATGATAAGGCTAACCTTGCCCTAGTAGATGCAAATGGAGATAAGATAGAGACTGTAAGGATTAAGCCTTTGGGTTATTTAATGAATCTTCGTTTCAAAAATGCTGCTCAAAATCAAATCGTTTTTGATCGTGGATATAAAATCAAAGCAGGACAAGGCTTCTCTCCATCTGTAAGAATGGTGTTGAATAAGCCAAATGTAGGTTATTACCCTCAATTTGTGAGAAATGATGCTGACTTAGTTGAAGCTGATGGTTACATTCGTATTTCTCTTCCAAAGCCAGTAAGTTTAGCTCCAGGTGAAGGTCACGGAATGGAATATGATGGAATTAATCCTGATGGTACAGCCAAGTGGAAGCCAATCTCTGGTCAATCGGAAACAGATGTTCATTTAGTTTGGGTTGCCAAAACAAATAATGACCAAGCTCGTGGTACATTTAGTGCAAGTGTTTACGACCAAATTGATGTGCTGGCTCTTAATGGTCGTTACAGCCCACTAAAACGTCATTTCAAAATCAAATGTGAGAAGACAGCTCGTGAAGGAGGTTTCTTGAATGCTCGTCTTAACTTCTCTGGAGACCATGTTGTTCCAATTCCAGCTGAACCTATTACACTTGTTTACCCTCGTAATATGGTCAATGATGGTCGTAATCAATATGAAAAGACTCAAGCAGAACTATCTATACCTAATGGAGAAGTTAGTAAGATGGGGGTTACATTAGGAGAATTTGACTCTAGAGGTGGAGGTTACCTAAATGGACACGAGAAGCATATGCCATATATAGAAGATATGATGTCTATCTTCCCAATGTCTTACAATGGTGTAGAAGGATATACAGGTGGAGAAGCAGATGTTCAGAGACTTTCTGGTCAAGGAGTTCAATGGTTCTACAATACAACAGAAGAGCCAATGAAGGTTGTTACTGAACGAATAGCTGTATATAACACTCTTCCTGCTATCTCAGGACATCCTACTTGGGACAAAACAAGTCCAAGATATGAAGACTACCTTAAAGAGTATTTTATTTACAAGAAGAATAGCTTAAATACTCGTGTCGTAGGTGAGTTTAATCCTAGATACAAACGTGTCTATAAGAATATCAAAGCTTACTACAAGCACGGAGGACGCAAAGCTGTAAATCCATCAGACAATGCTAACTCTGTAGGTAATACAGTTCTTTATGCTCTTAGATATGTAGGTGTAGAAGGTAATAATCATAGATCATTGTGGCGTTATTCTATTGATAAGTATCCACATATTGGCACTTTTGGTCTTACAGTAGAATGTATCTACTTAGGTAATGACAAAGATTACCAAGACGTTTACAAAGAAATTGGTGTTGATAGCCCAGAAGCTTTCCGTCAAAAGAGTGTAGAAGAGCTAGAAGCTACTTTCATTGATGCAAAACGTTATCGAGAAGTGAATGTAAGATACTTCCCTATCAACTCAGACAAGAACCCTAATAAGGATTTCTCTTATGTTGTTCGCAAGAGATATGCTAGCGAAACTTACCTCCCTGCAACAGGTAATGACAAGCACGAAGTTACTAGATCTTATATGTTGAACTTCGGTATTAGTCGTAACGCTAATAGTTACCACAATAGTCGTAAGGGACAAATTTGGTTTAGCGAGGTTAATTCAGGAATGTTGAATTATGGTATTTACGAAAAGAGATGGGGAAAACTAAAGAGAGTTAGAACTGTTTGGAAGGATTATCCTTCAGAAGGTAAAGGTTGTATCCGACTTTGGGGTAAACGACAAATGAATTTTGAAGAATATATTAAGTAGGTGATGATTATGAAAAGAAAGTATATAAAAGCAAATATTGAAGTATTTGAACTAAGTTCTCTAAGTATGTTGGATACATTTTCATCTCCACAAGGACTAGTCGTTGAAGATTTCTTTGATCTAGATCTAACAGTAGATGAATTAACAGAGATGACTGAGGATGATTTCATCGGATTAAATTAAATAATAAATAAGTTCTTTTTTCATTCAAACGAGAAACGAGGCTGTGTCTGAAAGATGACATAGCCTCGTTTCTTATACTAACTTGGAGTAAGAGTAAAAAAAAATAAGTATTTTTGTTAATATAAGTAGATTAAATAAAAAGTATTAAAAGGAAAAGCTTTGGCTAGACCTATAAGAATAAAGAATGAAAGGAAAAAAGATTATCATCGTTGGAGCTAGCTCAGGAATAGGACGTGCCTTTGCTGAGCTGTGTCTACAAGAAGGAGCTGTGGTAGGTGTCGTCGCTCGTCGTGAAGCTGAACTATTAGAAATAAAAAAGCTTAAGCCCGAAGCTGTACACGTCAAGCGTATCAACATTTGTAGTAATGACAGCCTTGAGCTACTGGACGAACTCGTGCAAGCAATGGGTGGAATGGATCATTATTTTCATAGCTCGGGAATGGGCTATCAGCTCTTAAACCTTGATGAGGAGAAAGATTTGGCGACAGTGGAGCTGAATACTTACGCTTTCACACGTTGTACTTCGTGGGCGTTCAACTATTTCGAGCGACAAGGTTACGGACATCTGACAGCTATCAGCTCTATCGCTGGCACTAAAGGTATCGGCTCGGCAGCTACTTACTCGGCTTCAAAAGCGTATCAAGCGACATTTCTTCAAGCCCTTCGTCAGTTAAAGAGGATGAAAGGCTTAGACAAGGTGCATATTACAGACATTCGCCCTGGCTTTGTGGCAACAGATCTGCTCAAAGATGATAAATATATGATGCTAATGAAGGCAGAAGATGTGGCTCAAAGCATATTCAAAGCTATTAGCAAAAAGAAATCTGTCTGCACGATAGACTGGCGTTATCGTATCTTAGTGGTATTATGGCGAATGCTTCCTCGTTTCTTGTGGGAACGCTTGACGGTAAAATCTTAACCCACGGTGCGAACCGAATGGGTGATGTGGGGAACGGTTGTGATCTGGCAGTAATTATTTGATATTACTTTGAGAGAAAGAGTTATAAGAGCAGTATTTGTGTGCTTTGCTTTGAGTATTCTATTACTGAAAGCTGTTGGTCTTTACGCTCAAGATAATAAAATAATCATCTCAGGCTATGTCTTGGATAGAGATAGAGTGCCAATACCTTTTGCTTCGGTCAAAGTGAAAGCTTCTTCCATCGGAACGGTTACTAGTCTCAAAGGTTATTACAAGCTTGAGCTGAAGGCTCAGAGAGATAGCCTAACTCTTTCTTTCTCTTGTCTTGGCTATAAGTCCGCCGAAAGGTCTTTCCCCAAATTGCTTACTTCACGTAAACTCAATGTCAGCCTCGGCGAAGACGTACATAAGATGGAGGCCGTCGTCATACGGGGACAACAGAATACAGTAACAACTCTGCAGACTATAGGGCGAGATAAGTTGGCTGCTGCTACAGGACCTACTGCCAACGTGGAGGCTGTCATCGGCACACTTCAAGGTGTGGTGCAGAAGAATGAGCTGAGTAATAAGTACAACGTACGAGGGGGGAACTTTGATGAGAACCTCGTTTATATCAATGGTATTGAGCTTTATCGTCCTTTGCTGGCTCGTTCGGCTGAGCAGGAGGGATTGAGTGCAATCAACCCAGACTTAGTCGGTAGAGTATTGTTCTCTTCGGGTGGATTTACGGCAGACTATGGCGATAAACTTTCCTCGGTTCTAGATATTACTTATCGTCAGCCACAGCGATTTGAAGCTAGTGCTAAGCTTGGGGCAGTCAATAGTAGCCTTCATCTAGGGACAAAGCTCGGCAATCTTTCCCTCTTGAGTGGTGTTCGCTTGAAGCGTGTAGCGAATCTTCTTGGCAATATGGATACCAAAGCCTCATACGATCCTCTTTATCTAGACGCACAGACCTACCTTAACTACAAATTCAACAATCATTGGCAGATAAGTCTTCTTGCCAATATCAATGCAACAAATTTTAAGTTTTATCCCGTCTCTCGTAAGACGACATTTGGCACGGTAAAGAACAACCGCCAGTTAGATATTTCCTTTGACGGCAAGGAGGCTGACCAGTTTCACACTTATCTTACAGCTCTTTCTCTGGACTATAGCCCTAATTCTAAGAGTCGTCATAGCATCAAGTTCGCCTCTTTCTACTCACAGGAGCGAGAGAACTTTGACATTGCTAGCGAATATCTCTTTGGTGGTAGTGAGCCACAAGGGGCAGGTGCTAACGCTCCAAAGACAAAACAAGTCGAGCAAGATGACAACATCCCCAACTTTGAAGACACACAAACCTTAGCAATAGGACGTACACGCAATCATAGCCGTAATACGCTTGATTATTTGGTGCTTTCGCTTCGTTCTCTTTCCCAACAGCGTATATTAGACAAGTGGCAAGTTCGTTATGGTGTGGACATCAAAACGAATATCGTCAAGGATCATACTGAAGAGTGGGTACAACGTGATTCACTCGGCTACACAACGCCACTATTCAAGGATAAACTTGTGATGGATCGCTCACTACAGGGCGACCATCGTCTGCAAACTTACAGCTTGACAGCTTTTGGCGAAGTCGGCTCAGCCTATCAGCTGGAAGATTGGGGACGATTAGAGGGTAAATTAGGTCTGCGTAGCTCTTATTGGTCGTGGAGCAAGAAAATACTTTTCTCGCCTCGTGTGAATCTAAGCTTTACGCCGAAAGATTACAAGAGTCTAAGCTATCATTTTGCTTCTGGACTTTATTATCAGACACCTTTTTATAGGGAGATGTTGCAAGAAAAAGCCATTAAGGAGCATTACTATAGTACGGAGCTAAACAGAAATATCCGCTCGCAAGCTCAAGCGATGACTTTGCTAGGTGTAGATTACAACTTTACTCTAGGTGGCAGAGCATTTAAGTTCACAAGCGAAGTCTTTGGCAAATATCTTTGGCGAGTAAATCCGTACAAACAAGATAATATCAAGCTTAAATATCTAGGCGAAAACAGAGCTAAGGCTTATGTCTTGGGTGTAGATGCTAAGTTCTACGGAGAGTTTGTGGAAGGTGTGGACTCGTGGCTGAGCCTTTCTTTGATGAGAGCAAGGCAGAGCATAGACAATTCGCCCTATGATATACCGCTGATGAATGCTCCAGTGTTGAATTGCTCGCTATTCTTTCAAGATTATTTCCCTCACTACAAGCCGATACGTCTCAGTCTAAGAGCTGTATATTCGTCAGGCTTACCTATTATGCACAATGGACCGAACTTTGATAAACTAGCTTTTACTTCGCCTGCCTACAAACGTGTGGATATAGGTTTGGTCTATAGGCTTAGCGAAGACGCAGAGGGCAAAGCTCGTAATATCTTAGGCACTAAAGCGACGATAGACTTAGGTTTTGATCTCTTTAATGTCTTTGATATGCTCAATACGAGTAGCTTCCTTTGGATTAAGGACGCTTACAATCTTTCTTATGCTGTGCCTAATTATTTGACACGTCGCAATTGGAACGTTTATCTGAGGGTGCAGTTCTAATAACCTTAATCAACAATCTCATTTTATAGTCTTGGTAGGGGAGCAGATACTTCTTATGAGGTACTGCTCCCCAACTGTTATAACAGCCTAAGCCCATATGTTTGCTATCAATTAGCACCTCTGTGAGCTCTTCAGTTGGCACTAAAGCTCCGTGCTGTTGCGTCTTGTGTGGATAGCCGTTAAGGCTTTTTATTGTTCTATTCAGTGCCGAGGCTTGTAATGGTTCATCAGAGCGAAACTCTAAGCCTAATCCTTCCTTATTTACAACCTTATAATAACGTAAATTAGTTCGTCCGCCTGTCTCTTGTGGGCGAATATAAGGATAATATAAGTCTTCTACTTTTGTATGATAAAGTCCCAAAATTTGAGAAGTGGCACGATCTACATAGTTCTCCTTGTCCCCCAATCCATAATATTCAATCATATTGTATTCTTTGGGCATTTGCAGGCGTATGCCGAAGCGGAAGAGTGGTGGCATTTCCTCTGTCTTCCCCTTAGTTATCAGTTTTTGTTCGAAGAGGATACTGCCGTTTTTGGTGATGATGTAGCTCATCTCTAGCTTGGCTTGTAGTTCTGGTAAGGCATAGAGAACAGATAACTGTACGCCTATTGAACTCAGGCGAGAAACTTCACTACCTACAGGGATCAACTTTGGCTGACGCCATTTTGCCCATTTAAGTTGTAAGCCTGCACCCATATCGTTATCTGTCGGAGCTCGGTAGAAATTAGGTTGCAATATTGATTGTAGTAACTCTTCGCCTTTGAATTGGTAGCTCGCAAGGTAACCTGTTGTCAAATGAAATTTTATTGAGAAGTCTTCTCCCTTTAGACTAAGAACGCTGTCGATTTTCTGTATAGTAATCTCCTCCCCCTCTGTTATATTGGCAGGCTTTATTTGTCGCTCGTCATAGACGAAGTTCTGATAGAATAATTGCTGATGAGCTATTTCTTGTCCTTTGTCAAGCAAAGGCTCTGCCGTCTTGAGACGATAGCTCAGCACAAGGCTCAAATCTTCATTAGCTATTTGCTTTGGTTTAGCAAAAGGGAGCTTTACGAGGCTTGTCTCTTGTGGTGCAATATGTGGTAGTATGATGTCTTTTTCTAGAATGATTTTGCCATCTCGGAGTATCGTACAATGAAGTCGGACATTGTCAAGGCTCTTAAAGAAAAATTCGTTGTAAACTTTTATAGCCTCTTTGCCCTCTGCCCAAGAAGTCCAAATGTTTTGATGTTGATAGGCTACTTCATAAGCGTGAGGGTTGAGCTTCCTATCTGGCGAAACGATACCATTATTACAGAAGTTATTATCTTCTTTGTAATCATAGTCATTGTAATCGCCTGCATACTTAAAGTACATTTGTCCCTTGTCGTCATAGGCTCTCAAACCTTGATCAGCAAAGTCCCAGATAAAGCCCCCTTGTGCGTGCTTATATTTGCGGAATACCTCCCAATATTCATCAAAGCCACCCATAGAATTACCCATAGCGTGAGCATATTCACAGAGGATAAACGGCATAGGAGGCTTGTTTATCACAAAGGTTTTGACTGTCTCGGGCGTGCGGTACATTCTTGGATAAATATCAGTGTACTTGAGCTTGCTACGTTCATATTGGATAGGTCGGCTAGGGTCAAGTTTTCTTACAGCTTTATAGACCTCAGCAAAATTCTTTCCTCCTCCTGCTTCGTTACCTAATGACCAAATAATAATACTTGGGTGATTTTTTAATAATTGAACTTGTCGTACATTTCGCTCAATATGAGCTTTTAGCCACGATGCTCTATGTGATAAGGAAGCTTCGCCATAGCCCATTCCGTGCGTTTCAAGGTTAGCCTCTGCCACAACATAAAGACCATATTTGTCGCATAGCTCATAGAAATATGGGTCATTAGGGTAATGACAAGTTCGTACAGCGTTGATATTAAGTTTTTTCATTAGCTTAATATCTTCCAACATCCTTTCACGAGAAACGACATAGCCACTATCAGGGTCTAGCTCGTGCCTATTCACGCCCTTGATTAATATTGCTTTGCCATTGACGAGCAGTTCTGCCCCCTCAATCTTGACTGAACGGAAGCCTATATTTTGGTAGATGACTTCGCCCCCTGCCTCAATCTTTAATCGGTATAGGTTAGGTTCTTCGGCAGACCAAGGTTTTACATTTCTTATGAGGAACTTAAAATACTCCTCTTTGCTAGCTAATTTTTGTTCTAAAATAGTCTTACCCTCATTATCCGAAAGCTGGAGTTTGATAGGAATATCAGCTGTTTTCTTAAAATTAATCTTGAGTAAGCCGTCTTTGTAGTCATTGACAAGCTCAGCCGTTAGCTGGAAATCTTCTATGCGAGCTTGCTCCCTAGCATAAAGGTAGCAATCACGAGCGATACCTGATAGTCGCCAAAAGTCTTGATCTTCCATATATGAGCCATCACACCAACGATGTAGCTCCATTGCGATGAGGTTTTCTGTGCCTAACTTGACAAAAGAGCTAATCTCAAACTCAGTAGGGAGCTTGCTGTCTTCACTATAGCCAACGAATTTGCCATTAATCCAAAGGCTTACGTTAGAAGTCTGCGAACCGAGATGAATGAAAATCTCTTTTCCTTGCCACTTGCGAGGAATATAAAACTGACGACGATAGTTACCGACGTGATTATTTTTCTTGGGGACGTAAGGCGGATTATTCTTAAAGAAGTTATGCCAAGGATAATTAACATTAGCATAGATTGGGTCGCCATAGCCGTTTAGCTCCCAATTTGCTGGCACATTAATTTCAGCCCACGAGCTATCATTATAAGCTATTTGGTAGAAGTTCTGTGGTCGCTTATAAAAGTTCTGTACCCAATGAAAACGCCATTTGCCATTTAATGATAGATAATTATGTGAAGTCTTTGTTTCAATCTCCTTAGGATGTAGAGCAAAGTAGTCGCTATGCATTTCATAACGATTAATAGCGTTGATTGATTCATCTTGCCAAGGCTTGACTTGTTCTAGCTCTTGAGCTTTAGCTAGGCTTAGAGCGAAAAAGCTAAGCAGGAGTAGGAGCTGTTTCTTAGTTATTGTCATTATAATATGCATAATATTAAAGTTCATCTTTGGCTAGTCTATGAATGTTTTAATTAATCTGTTCATAAAGATAACTCATATAATCTCAATGTTAAAAAGTTTGTCCTCGCATTTTTTAGAATTGAGCTGAAATGTTGAGAAGTTTGAGCTGAGTTTTCAAAAAATTGAGCTTGCATTTCAAAAAATGCAAGCTCAAACTTTTTAGCATAAACTTTAAGTTTTGTAATATGTTGATTAGTAATTGTTTATTGTGAGTATTTATTCTGTCTTTATTGGCTGTACGGATTTGCCACTAAGGAGACGAGACTTCATATAGTCCATCTGTGGCGTGATATGTTCCCAAAATTGATAATAGCCACGACATAGGTAATTATGACCTGCTTCATTATCTTGGCTATAAGCAAATCTATTCTTGGGGCATTCGCCATTGCAAGCAAAGAGATAGAGACACTCTTTGCATTGATTGGTGAGAGCTTCCTTTTTTGCTAGCCCAAAACGTACTTGTTCGTTGCTATTCATCATCGTTTTTAAGTCCCTATCTTGGATATTACCTAGACTATAACGAGGATAGACAAAGTGATCACAGCTAAAGACTTCGCCATTATGCTCAATGATAGCTGTATGCCCACAAGTCTCAGCAAAGGAGCATAGCCCCGAAGGGTAGCCAATCCAATTGGCAAGCGTTGTCTCAAAGAGTTGGACGAAGACTTCGCCTACATCTTTGCTGACCCATTCGTCAAAGACTTCACAGAGGAAGTCGCCCCATTGCTCTGGACGAACGGAATAAGGGCTAAGCCTGACATTTTTGCCCTCAAAAAGATTTGTTTTGTTTCTATTTTGGTGCAAGTAAGGAGCTTCGCTGTGCCTAAAATGCCCTGCCCCTATCTCATAACGCTCTACGATGGGCGTGAACTGAAGGTATTTGATACCAATACCTCTGAGGAAACGATAGTACTCCAAAGGTTGATCGGCATTGAAGTTGTTGATAGTGGAGAGGATGTTAAACTCTACGTTGAAGCGTTTCAAGAGGTTTAAGCCACGTATCACTTGGGCAAAGCTTGCTCCTCCTCGGAGTAGTTGGCGGTAACGATTGTGTTGCTCTTCATTGCCGTCTAGAGAAAGCCCAACGAGGAAGTTATTGTCGTGAAAGAATCGACACCACGCTTCATTTAGGAGAAGTCCATTGGTCTGAATGCAGTTCTCTATCTTGCGACCAAAGGCATAACGCTCTTGTAGAGCTAAGGCTCGTTCGTAAAATTTAATGGGACGTAAGAGGGCTTCGCCTCCGTGCCACGTGAAGACGACTGGCTGATCAAAAGGTTGAGCGAGGATATACTGCTTGATGTATAGCTCAAGCAGTTCCTCGCTCATCTGATTTTTATTGATATTTTGAGGGGCAAAGTCCTTATCTTTCTCTAGATAGTAGCAGTAAGAACAACGCATATTACAGCTAGCACCAGCAGCTTTAGCCATAATATGAAAGGGCTTAGCCCAAGGAGTAAGTAGATCTTCTTTCGTTAGCAAGTTTACTCTGCTGGTTCGTCGGCTTTATATTTTAGTCTAAGGCTCTTGAGACAAGACTTTAAGCCTTCGGCAATAGCTTTGTATTCTTCTTTGCCGTAAAGGTTGTTTAATTCTTGAGGGTCGTTCTTGAGATCATACAGCTCCCAAGTGTCAATGTCGCCATAGAAGTGCATTAGTTTGAAACGCTTCGTTCTGATACCATAGTGTCGGCGAACTTGATGCTCCCCTGGATATTCGTAGAACTGATAATAGAGGTCCTGACGCTTCCAGTTCTCTGGTTCATCATTATCTTTGAGCAAAGGCAGTAGGCTCTCGCCCTGCATATCTTCGGGAATGTCTAAGCCTGCCATATCTAGGAAGGTAGGAGCATAGTCTATATTCTGAACTAGTTCTTTGACATCGCCACGTTTCTTTAGGCTCTTAGGTAGGTGCATTACAAGAGGGGTACGCATAGACTCTTCGTACATAAAACGCTTGTCAAACCAGCCGTGCTCTCCCATATAGAATCCTTGGTCACTAGTATAAACAATCAAAGTATTATCTAGTAAGTCATTCTTCTCTAGATAGTCAATGACACGACCGATGTTTCTATCCAAAGACTTCACAACTTTGGCATAATCACGCATATATCTCTGATACTTCCATTCGGCAAGAGCTTTGCCTTCTAGTTTGGCTTGATAGAACTCTTGAGAGATAGGTCCATAGAACTCATCAAAACGAGCTTTGACCTCAGGACGCAGACGTCCGTGGATACCATCTTTGTCATTGTTGTAGCTATAGTAGCAACCTAAGCCTTTAGTTTTCTCACCCTTCTTGAGCATCTTGAGATCATAGACTAGATTCATATCTTTGTAGATATTCATTTCTTGCTTCTCAGCTGCAAGGCGACCTTCGTAATCGTCATAGAATGTAGCAGGGATAGGAAAAACTTTGTCTTCGTAGGCCTCTAAGTCTAGCGTGTCAGCCATCCAGTTGCGATGTGTAGCTTTGTGATGAATGAATAGAGCAAATGGCTTTGTCTTGTCATGCTCTTTGTCTAACCATTCTAAGCTTTTGTCAGTGATGATGTCCGTTACATAACCTTGCACTTGTACTTTCTCTAGACTTTTATCATCTTTTGGTGTAATGAAATGAGGATCGTAATAGTCCCCTTGACCTGGAAGCATAAACCACTTGTCAAAGCCTTGTGGTATGCCCTCTAGATGAAGCTTGCCGAATAGAGCCGTCTCATAACCTCCTGCTTGCAAGAGTTTGGGCATAGTCTGTTGATTTTGATTGAACTGGCTCTTATGTTCGTTGTTTTTTTTGCCGTTAAGGTGGCTGTGCTTACCTGTGAGCATACAAGCACGGCTAGGACCAGAGAGGGAGTTGGCAACAAAACTTTGAGTGAAGCGTACTCCATTTTTTGTTAGGCGGTCAATGTTGGGTGTCTCAATGTAACGTTTGTCATAAGCACTGACCATTTGTTGGGCGTGGTCGTCGCTCATAATATAGACGATGTTGAGAGCTTTCTTGTTTGTGTCTTGTCCCTTAGCTGGGGTAATAACTCCTGCTAATCCGAGCAGGAAAAGAACAGATTCTTTATTCATTATAGTATTGATATGTATATTCTTAGTGTAAGTTCTACTTATAATAATAACTTATTAATACAAATATAGTAAAACTATAGTGCTAAGCTAATAATTATATAAGAGAGCAATGTTTTTATCTATTTCTCTCTAGACGATAGGGGTAGATGTTGTGCGTTTTGTAATATTCTAGGAGGGCAGTCTGGTCATCAGATAGCAAGAGAATATGATCATCCTCTTGTAATGCTGTCTCTCCCGAAGGAACAAAGTATTGTTCATCACGTAGTACCATTATCGCTAGTGTTTTCTGAGGTAATGGGATTTCTGCTAGCGACATTCCCTCTTGTAACATATTTTTCGTTACGATGATTTCGCTTAGTGATGTCTTAATTTGTTCAGGTAGATCTACGTTAAAGACTGTTGTCGGACTTGCTTCGCCGATAAGTTCTAGCTTCTCTGCTAGGAACGTAGCTAGCGAACCTTGTATGATGAGTGAGAGTAGTGTGATGAAGAAGAAAATGTTGAAGATAATATCAGCATAAGGGATATTAGTCATCAGTGGATAAGTAGCGAAGATGATTGGAGCTGCCCCACGAAGTCCCATCCATGAGATATAGTGGCGAGCCTTAGTGGATAGACTTGATCGCACAGGTAGAAGAGATAGCCACGTCGCTATAGGACGACCGAAGAAGATCATAAATAGCCCTATGAGGATGGCAGGCACGGCTATTGAGAGCAGATGTGAAGGCGTAACGAGAAGACCGAGACAGAGGAAGATGATGAGTTGCCAGAGCCATGTGAAGCCGTCAAAAAATCCTAAGATATTCTTCTTGTATTGCAGTTTCCTATTTCCTACAATCAGCCCTGCAAGATAGACAGAGAGGTAACCATTCCCGCCCAAGCGAGTAGAGACAGCATAAGTTAGCCCAGCAAAGCCCAGCACTAAGATAGGGTAGAGTGAGGGGGTAGGGATATTAATCTTATTGACCACCCACACTGTGATATAACCCAAGCTAATACCCACGATGACGCCCATAGCAAACTGCATAAAGAGTAGTAGCGTTGCGTCATAAATAGTTAAGTTGCCAAGCTGAATGAACTGAATGAGTATAATTGTGAGCATATACGCCATAGGGTCGTTACTACCGCTTTCTAGCTCCAAGACTGGGCGGATGTTCTCTTTGAGGTGAATATCCTTACTTCTTAGGATAGAGAAGACCGAAGCTGAGTCAGTAGAAGACATTACGGCAGCACAGAGTAGGCATTGAGGGAAGTTTAGTTTAGTTTCTATAGGCAATAGATAGAAGATGCCATATATAAATCCACCCGTTAGCATCGTTGTGAGTAAGACGCCGAAGGTTGCTAGCGAGAGCCCTTCTTTGAGCCGTGGACGAATTTCTTTGAAGTCCGTCCCCATTCCACCGAAGAAAAGGATTACTGTCAGGGCGATAAGTCCGACGAATTGAGCTGATTCGGGGTCATTAAAAGCAATTCCCAAGCCATCTTCTCCTGCTAACATTCCGATAGCAAGGAAGAGTAAGAGGGTAGGCATACCTATCTTAAAACTTGCCTTGCTTAGGATTAAGGCAAAGATGACGAGCGATGAAGCAATAAGAATGATATAATCTGGCGAAATCATAGTATTTATTTTCTGTCCTCTTATTCTTCCTTAATCACTTCACTTGGTTTGATGTGAGCTAGCAGTGAAGACGACAGTAACATCACCAGCATAATAAGCACTATTGACGAGATATTGAGCCATAGCCAGTAGCTCCATTCGAAGCGGACAGGTACAGCATCCATATAATAATGTTCTGCTTTGAGCTTGATGAACTGGAAATGCTCTTGTGCGAAGATAAAAGCAAGGGCAATGAGGTTAGCGATAGCAACTCCCTTGAGCATTAGTCTGCTTGCCAGCAAAGTAACGCCCAAGCGTAGGTCTAGATTGCGAATGCCCAAGGCTTTCAATATCCCGATCTCTTGACGTTTATCCAGAACGATGATGATAAGTCCCGTCAGCATTGAGAAGATACAGATGATAATCATCAAACTAAGGATAAGATAGACGTTGATGTCTAGTGAATCCAACCAATAGAATAGGTCAATCAAGATGTCTTCGCCTTTTTGTATGTCAAACTTTGTTCCTTGGAAGATATCAGCTTGTGCCCTAGATAGCTCAAGTACATTATTAATATAGTCATTGCTGTAAGCTCTATCCTCTAGCATTACCATTGCCATACTATAATAATCGGGAGGTAGTTTCTTCAGCTTTTGCAGACTTCCTAGGCTACAGAGAGCGGGGAGCTGATCCAAGCCAACAGACTGGTAAGTGCCGACAAGTGTGTAAGTTCGCAGTTGTATAGCGGAGTTCATATCTTCGCCTTTGATGAAGTAGAACTTGAGTTTGTCTCCTATCTTGCAGTTCATCGTCTGGGCAACTTTGTCGGGTAGCACCATAGCTTTTTTGACGCTGTCTGCCTCTGAAAATGTTGGGAAGTAACCTTCGGTCATTCGTTGGGAGTAAAAACTCAGATCAAAGTTCTCTGGTACGCCATAGATATGAATACCAAGGAAGTTGTCTTCTGTCTTGAGTAGAGCCATATCTCTAATGATTGGATAGACGGCTTGACAATGTTCAATCTTTTGAAGTTCTTGGCATAATGTGGGTGTAAGATAAGTATAAGAGCTGTTGGATAGCCACGAAAGGTTGGGCTCGTGTAGGTTGAGGTGTCCTGTCTGGCTGTAGGCGAAGCGAGATACTTCTTTCTTAAATCCGACGATAATGGCGGTAGAAATGAGCATTACGCTTAGGCTAAGGACAACGGCGATGAGGCTAAGGCGTAAAAGGGGGGACTTCTCTTGTTTGCCTGTCTGTTGATACTTGTCTTTGGCTAGTCTTTGTGCTATAAAAATAGGTAGCTGTAGCATATCTTTGTTGTTTGGCTAGTCTTTGCTAAGAGATAGCTTCTATCATTGGATTATTCTTGAATACGTAAAAGTAGTGAAAACTTGTGTATTTCACAAGAGTGTAGCCTATTAAGGCAATAAGGGTGTACTTTCAATAGTACACCCTTATTGTGTTTATGTGAGATTTAAGCTCCTATTACTGAATGATAGGTCTCACTGCAGACTCTTTGTAGTATGGACGAACAGCATTCTTTTGACTTCCTAAAGTGTATGTGTTTATACTTGCTGTTTCACCACTTCCTTTAAAATGGAAATATAGTGATGTTCCAGCTCCTGTATAACCTCCTTCTGTTGATGTCCAGTAAGTTCCCGTTGTTTGAAGGAAAGCAATTGTTGGATTGATGTACCCATATGCTGGGAATATACGAGTAACGCAGTTAATACCAGTGAATAATTCGTCTGTAACTTGATCAATTGTGATATCTTTCACTTTTACTCCAGCCACACAATCTACGATAAGATTAGTTCCTTCTTTTCTATAACGCCAAGCTGATTTCCACTTAGAGTTATCTTTGAAGCGAAGAGCATAGTAAATATAAGCACTATTTTCTTTTTGTCTGAAGTCTGATGGACTAGTGAGTTGCTCGTCTCCAATTTGAACTTCATCACTTAGATTTAAAGTTTCTGTTTGAGATTTTATATTAAATGTAATAGCTCTTTTTCCAGGGAAGATAGTCTCTGCTTGTAATTTGTTAGGAATTACATAGTCAGCCAAGAAGCCAGTTTGATTGTTGTTGTAAATCTGTTGTGTTTGATCAAAAGTAAAGTAGCCTACGTCTGTTGGTTGTAGATTATCTATTGAAGTCGGAAGACTATGAGAAGTTCTTAGAGCTCTAGCTGAATAGGCAATGTCATATTCCGCCCAATAGTCAAGAGGGTTTCTTACTCTTATTTCATCTAGAGGTAGAATGTCTTTTGTGATCAAGATTGGCAAGCGGTAAGCTTTCCCTTCTATGAATCCTGCTCTTGGGATAGCGAGGCTGAGTAGCTTGGTTGTAACTTCCTTACCTCCCTTTGTTAGATGAAGCTTTAGCTTAATGCTAGATTGTCCACTACGAGGGAAGCCCCATACATAGAATAGAGGTAGCTCTCCCTTTAGTTGCATATCAACAGTTGCACCTGCTTTGCTGACCAAGCGAGCATTCTCATCTTGTACAATAGGGAATGTAAACTCTTTGTTCTCCCCATTGAATAGCATTGCTTCTCCTGTAGATGTCGCACTGCTCTCAAGAGTAGCATAGTCATTGCTTGCGATACCTTTTGTGCAATCAAAGTTACCCTCAAAGAAAAGAGCGTTATCTTGTTCAAAAGTAATTTTATTGATCTGTACATCCTCAGCTAATTGGTTGATTAGACAAATACCAATCTGCACGCCACGAGGGTTGAAGCGGATAGATTCTTTTGTTAGAGGAGCAAATACTTTGCTGAATGGTAAGATGTTCGTGATGATAGGTAGGTGTCTGCCTTCGTCAGTAGCTCCGTTCTTGATACCTTTGATTATAGCATTAGGCGAAGTGCCATTTTCTGTATCATAATGAAGCTTACCATTAACCAACTTGCCATCTAGAGCCAAGAAAGAGAATGCCTTGTCTGTCGCTAGTGTCTGAGGTAGCTTGCAGTAAGTCTTGATAAGCGTACGAGACTCTGTCGTTGTTGGCTGTTCGATAAGGAAGGCGTCTTCTGTTATTTCACTTGGTTTGCTGTCAAGTGGCGTTGCAATAGTTTTGAGTGTCGCTGTTAGACCTTTGCCAAATATCCCGAAGTGAGCTGGGATGTTGTGTGCTTTGAATTCTTCTGTTGTTACGTTTAGCTGAGGTACAGTATAACCTTTGCTCGTGATCAAAGCACGCATATTGTCTGTAGGTGTATAAGCACCTACTTCTGACATTGTCTCAAATATAGACTCAGCCACTACAGGCTTCTCGTTGTTTGGGTTAAGCACTTCTTCTTTATCACAAGAAAAAGCGATTAAGCTAATAAGACCTAATAATAGGTAATTTTTTAATTTATGCATAATATTATGATGTTATTTTATTTATTAAGAACCAAATTCCCCGCCATCTTCGAGGTTTACAATACCATTACCTCCTTCGTAATGATCTCCAAATTCGCCACCATCTTCTAACCCTCCAAGGTAGCCACCACTAGAGAAGCCTTGATCTAGAAAACTAAGCGTCAGCCCAAGGCACAATTCTTCTACCATTGGTTTTGAATAAGCGTGTTTTTCTTGTTTAGACATATAAATTAATTGTTTATGTTTATTGATATTGTTTCAAAATGTAAACGTAATTCTTTTAATAATTGGTAAAGATAATTTGAATAGTTTATTCTTGCAAGTGTTTTTACCCCCCCCCCTATTTCTTGTTTTAATATACTGTTTCCTAGTGTTTTAATTTTCTTATAATTTTTGCATGCTTGTGTAGAATTGATGTGTTTTGTGCTGTTTTGTGTGAGCTTGGATATTGGCTCAATCTACTTGCTCAAATTTATGTAAACGCTTTCTTTTACGTAAATAAACAATTGCTTGTGCTATTGGGTAGGATTGTTTTGGGAAAAGCTAGCTATCTGCTTTAATGACTTAGCTTAGTTCTTCAAAGATTGAAAGTGTCGAACTAGGGTATAAAAGATTGATCTGCCCACGAGCCGTGGAGGGCTGTGGTTTGAAAAGATTGATCTGCCCACGAGCCGTGGGGGGGCTGTAGTTTGAAAAGATTGATCTGCCCACGAGCCGTGGGAGGCTATGGCTTGAAAAGTTTGAGCTGTCCACGAGCCGTGGGGGGCTGTGGCTTGAAAAGTTTTATCTGCCCACGAGCCGTGGAGGGCTGTAGTTTGAAAAGTTTGAGCTGTCCACGAGCTGTTGTGGAGGGCTATAGTTTGAAAAGATTGAGCTGCCCACGAGCCGTGGAGGGCTATGGCTTGAAAAGTTTGAGCTGATTAGTCTTTAAGTTTGTCCTACAATTAAAAAAGATTGAGCTCGCATTAAAAAAAATGCGAGCTCAAATTCTCCGACTTTTCAGCTCAATTATTTTGGATGCTGAACTGACTATTCTTATAAAAGAAGTAAGTTCTGATAAACAGCTGTTTACCAGAACTTACATTCTAATGATTATAAAGATACGGTTTGTGTGATTACATACAATGCATAAACTTATCTACAATCTTTTTGATTTCTTCAGGCTTGCCGTGTACCTTTTGGCTCAAGCCTTGGTCTTCGTAAGATTTAAGCTTTTTAGCTACACTGTCTAGCAAGCTAGCTGTAAATGCTCCTGTTGATTCAAAGACAGAACGCTTTTGTAGTAGTACGTCGCCCGATTCGTAGCAGTTGGCTGGTAGCTGATCCAAGTTCTTAAGATTTTCTTTGAACTCAGGGCTGAAGATATTCGTATAAGCAAATGTCTTCTCAGCAAAGTCTAGAGCATTTTCCATCTTCAAGCCGTGTACCGAAGCTGTTAGCAAGCCCGCCATTAGCAAGTAAACATCAGCCGAGCCGTCTGGAACACGGAATTCCACAGTCTGTCTAATCTTGCCCATAGTCGCATCAGCAGTCTCGTTAGGGTTGGCAATTTTTGCCATATCCACCTTGGCAGTCCAGCCAAGAGGTACACGCACAAGAGCTGAGCGATTTCTGTAACCCCAACAAACATAAGTTGGTGCTTCTTGACCTGGTACAAGGCGAAGATAGGCTGTAGGCACGGTATTACCAAAGGCTGTTAAAGCTCCTGCAAGGTCCAGAATACCTGCAATCATCTTCTTCGCCTCAAGCGAAAGCTCGCCGTCCTTGAGCATAATGTTCTTCTCATCTTTCTCTAACTGCATATGGAAGTGCAAGCCACTACCTGCTTTGCCTTCGGTAATCTTCGGAGCCCAGCTGATTGTTAGTCCGTCTCTGTCGCAAAGCTTACGCAAGATCCACTTAGTCAAGATAAGGTGCTCAATAGCTTCTTCTGGCTCTTCGGCAAGGAACTCAATCTCGTGCTGTTCGTACAGATGTTCGTCTGTCATAAACGTACCCACTTCTGAGTGTCCGTATTTGATTTTGCCACCACAAGAAGAGAGAATGTCCATCGCTTCTTGACGGATGTCTTCGAACTTAGTGAATGGCGAAGAGCTGTGGTAACCTTTCTGGTCATTATCTGGGTAGAGGTTGTAGATTGGGCTCTTGATGTAATACTCCAGTTCACCTAGAGTTTTGAATTTTAGCCCTGTCTCTTTCTTGAAATATTCGTAAGCTTTGTGCAAGACATACTCAGGAGCAGACTCTAGAGGCGAGCCATCAGGTGTGAAGAAAGAGCAAATAATATCCAAAGTAGGAGCTTCTGTGAATGGATTGACAAAAGCGGTGCGGTATTTAGGGATGACATATAGGTCGCTTGAGGCGTGGTCTATATGAGAGAATAGGCTAGAGCCATCCACACGTTCGCCATAAGTGAGGATGTCCTCAAGGTGTTCTTCCGAGCTAGGAGCAAAGTTTAGCGTTTTGAGCTTACCATCTTCGCCTACATAACGAAAGTTCAACAACTTAATGTTGTTGTCTTTCATAAACTTCATAATGTCTGCACGTGTAAACGTAGCAGCAGGTTTGCCTAAATGTTGTTCTAGAACATTATTTGTTAGGTTCTGTTTCATATAATTCTTTAATTTTTAGATAAAACTATATGCAAATATACGATATTAGCTGAATAAAATGTAGGTAAAAGGCAAAAAGTTGTAATAAGTTTTGCTGTGATTTTATTATGATGAGCTGAGTTTTTGTAGTTTGTGTAGTTATCCTGCTCTCAAGTGTCTGAATAATACCTTACTAAAAAGTTTTATTTGATTTTTTGTGAAGGGCTAAGACTTAGCCTAATTTGATGACCTCGTCGCACAGCTCTGCGACTTCGGAGTGGTGTGTGATGAAGATGACAATACGCTTGCCAATACTGGTACGTAAGTTGTGAATGAAACGTCTCTGTGTAGCTTCATCTAAAGCACTTGTCGCTTCATCTAGTAATAATATCTGCCCAGACCTAAGCAGTGAACGAGCGATGGCGATACGTTGAGCTTGCCCTTCGGATAAGCCACTTCCCTTTTCGCCCAAGCAGTAGTCTAGTCCGCCTGTTAGTTCCCACACGAAGCCTGCCTCGGCAATCGTTAGTACTCTTCTGAGGTCTTTGTCTTCGGCGTCTAGGTTACCCACCAGCAGATTGTCCCTTATTGTACCACTAAAGAGGCTATTGCCTTGAGGAACATAGACGAAGTTGGAGCGAGTAGTCTCTGATAGTTCTTTGTATTTGCCTTCGTTACTATAATATACACCTAGCTTGCCCTCGTTAATCTTGTACAAGCCGAGCAATAGCTTGAGCAAAGAAGTCTTACCAGAACCCGTCTCGCCCATCAGAGCAGTCATCGTGCCAGCTTTGCACGAGAAAGAGAAGTTTTGATAAATCCAATGCTCGCCATCTTCATAGCGGAATGAGATAGAGTCCGCCACAATCTCCTTGAGTGATGGTAGGATTGGGTTACGTGTCTTTTGTTCCGTTTTGTAGGCTAGTAGATTCTCTAATCTATCAAGGCTAGCCTTGGCGGAGATAACCGAAGGGATGATAGACATTAAGTCGGACATCGGACGCTGTACACGTACTACAAGCTGTAGAAAGGACGTCATCGTCCCAAATGTGATTGTCTTGTGTAATAAGCCGTAGATACTCCAGAGGAATGCTAGTAGATAACCTCCAGTGAAAGCTGAGTTGGCAATGAGGTTGGCGACAATTGTTAGTCCTACTCGCTTGCGTATTGTTGAATATAGTTGTGCTTGTTTCAACTGCAACCTATTGACCTCCACTTCTTGACGCTCAAAAGTTCGTATCACGGCTTGATTGCTCAGAGCTTCTTGCATCTGTCCATAGATTTTACTCTCTGTTTTCTTGATCCATTCGCTGTATTGCAACATTTTGCGGTAGAAAGATTTGCTAAAGAGCAATAGAACAGGCATCCCTATCCCTAGCATTAGAGCAAGGCTTGGGCTGAAGTAGAAGAGCAGACCTAGAGAAGCCAGTAGTTGAGCTAGTGAAATAATTGTATTGGGGAATGTTTTAGTTAGTAATTGCACCACAGCGTCCGTATCTTTCATCAGTCGTGTGAGCATATCACCGCTGTGCATCTCTTTGAGGCTATGCCAACGAACATAGAGCAGATGTGAGAATATTTTCTGCCTTACGGTATTTCCCATTCTTACTGATACCTTATTTAATAAGGAGATGTTGAGTAATCGGAAAAAGACCTGTCCGCCGAGACAAGCTACCAAAAAGTAAATATATAGGAAGATGTCTCCTACTTTTTCCCCCACTGCCATATCAATAATCGCCTTGGAGAACCAAATGAATAGTAGAGAGCAAGCGATCATTAAGAATCCGACCAGCACGACAGCCAGCAATGACCACTTAAAGCCTCGGGTAAGATAGCGTAGGAAGTTAAACATCTAATGGAACAACTCTTTAATTGTGAGTTTGAGACGAGTCATTGCCCCTATGAATGGTGTCAAGCGGATGTGTTCAGGTGAAACAGCTCCTATTTTCCACGAACGCACGACGCTCTTGCGGAACATAAAGAGGCGACGTGTCCAAACGTTGAAGAATGTCCTGCCTGTGAAGTTCTCAAAGCCGAAGTTACCACCATAGAATACGTCCTCTAATATCAAATCTGCTAAGCGTGCAGACTTTTTATCTTTAGGTAAGTCAAAAGGAAGATCTTCAGCTTTTGCCCCCAAGTGTCGCACGCCCATCAGAGCGAAGAGCTTCATTGGACGTAGCAGATCCAAAGACTCTGCCATTTGGTAGAAGCGTTCAAGGTCAATAACCTTAATATGATGTTTGAGGAAGATGAGCCAGTCGCAGATCTGACGAAGTCCTATGCCGAGATAAGAAAAGTGGTGTAAGATATGAATGAAGATATAGACGGCATTCAGTTCGGTAGGCAAGACTTCATAAGAATGTCCCTCTAACTCCAAGCGAGCAAAAGCATTGTCTCTGATGAATGGAGCGAGCAAATTAGCTAGAGCTTTGTCATATTTCTCACGACCATAGTCTATCAGTAGCAGATGATTCTCCACCGCCACCTTGCCACGCCAGTAGAGTTGCTCATAGCTAGCCGAACCTTGCAAGCGATAGCCAGAGGCTTTAGTCCATTTGTTGGCTCGTTCGTAGTCTCCTTCTTTATATAGGTAAACATCTATGTCGCCTGACGAACGTAGTAGTGGGTTAGGGTAATAATAGGCTAAAGACTGTCCTTTGATGAGGACGAAAGGAAAACCTTCTTTGTCGTAGTCGGCTTTGAGTTCGGCAAGTGCCTGATTGAGTTTTTTATTGAGTTGTTCTATCATCTGTATCTTCAGCAGAAGACGCAAACGCATATCACGAGGAGGTAAGCAGTCTTTGGGTAGCTCTAGTATTTTATTCGCTACCAAGCCAAGGACAGACTGCTTCTGAGCGATAGCCTCTATCTCTAGCCAAGTCTCTAGAGTGAGGTTGTGGAATAGAGAGGTATCTACTTGATGGTCCCAAATTGCTGGTTTCAGTAGCTGAAGGAACAAATGCTCTACCGAAGTCATAGGACGATTAGTCTATGATTAAGCCAAGTTTGCAAAAGTCATCTATCAACTGCTGAGCATCGGCACGAGCCACCTCCTCGCTTACGTCATAACGTTGCATAAGAAGTTCGCTCCACAGCTCAACGCTTACTTCCTTGTCGCCTGTCTCGTCAAGAAGATAAACGGCTGTTTCATTAAGACTAAGGGCTTTGTTGCTTCCATCTTTACCCAATTCTTCTAACATCATTAGGTATTCATCACCTACTTGACGGTAACTATATGGTTGGTTTATTTTCATATTACAGCTTATGTATAATTATGTATTCTTTGATTTACAAACAAAGATAGAAAAAGAAAATGAGTAATAGGCTAATTTGTAGGACAAACTCAGCAAAATATAATCCCCAATCACAATCAGTACATAGAGCATTTTAGCTTAAGTTCAATAATTATTAATAAAAACTTTGGCATATTTGCGGTTTTATTTACTAATCTTTTTGTGTGTTTAGGAAAATGTTTGTATATTTGCAAACGATAATCCGAATAATGTGCGAGATTTGAGAACCTAGCGGAGGCTAATTGTGGTTTATTCTGAATGATAAATCTGTGTTTTAGCAACAGAGCCTTTATGGCAAAGGAGACTTTTAATAGGTCAAAACCACACTTGAATGTGGGTACTATTGGTCACGTTGACCACGGTAAGACTACACTTACTGCAGCTATTACTACAGTATTAGCAAAGAAGGGTTTTTCTGAGCTTCGCTCATTCGACTCTATCGACAACGCTCCAGAAGAAAAGGAGCGTGGTATCACAATTAACACTGCTCACGTTGAGTACGAAACTGAGAATCGTCACTATGCGCACGTTGACTGTCCTGGACACGCCGACTATGTGAAGAATATGGTGACTGGTGCTGCCCAGATGGACGGTGCGATCATCGTAGTAGCTTCTACTGATGGTCCTATGCCTCAAACTCGTGAGCACATCCTTCTAGCTCGTCAGGTAAACGTACCTGCTCTTGTTGTATTTATGAACAAGTGTGATATGGTCGATGACGAAGAAATGCTTGAGCTAGTAGAAATGGATATGCGTGAGCTTCTTTCTTTCTACGATTTCGACGGAGATGAAACTCCAGTGATTCGTGGTTCTGCTCTTGGTGCTCTTAACGGAGAACCAGAATGGGAGGAAAAGGTGATGGAACTTATGGATGCTGTTGACAACTGGATCCCACTTCCTCCACGTGATATTGATAAACCATTCTTGATGCCAATCGAAGACGTGTTCTCAATCACAGGTCGTGGTACAGTGGCAACTGGTCGTATCGAAACAGGTGTTATCCACACAGGTGACGAAGTTCAAATCATTGGTCTTGGAGCTGCAGGTATCAAGTCTGTTGTAACAGGTGTGGAAATGTTCCGTAAGATCCTAGACGAAGGACAAGCTGGTGATAACGTTGGTCTTCTTCTTCGTGGTATTGATAAGGATCAAATCAAGCGTGGTATGGTTATCGCGAAGCCTGGACAGGTTACTCCTCACTCTAAGTTCAAAGCTGAGGTTTATATCTTGAAGAAGGAAGAAGGTGGACGTCATACTCCATTCCACAATAAGTATCGTCCTCAGTTCTACATCCGTACGCTTGATGTAACTGGTGAGATCACTCTTCCAGAAGGAACTGAAATGGTAATGCCTGGTGATAACGTTACTATCAATGTAGATCTAATCTACCCAGTAGCTTGTTCTGTAGGTCTTCGTTTCGCTATCCGTGAAGGTGGACGTACTGTAGGTGCTGGTCAGATTACTGCACTTGACGACTAGTCGTTAGTAGGTAATATACCAAAAGGAAATAATAATCTACCCTTTATAGGGTGACTTGTAGAGGGTAGGTTATATACGGGTTTAGCTCAGTTGGTAGAGCACTGGTCTCCAAAACCAGGTGTCGGGAGTTCGAGTCTCTCAACCCGTGCTAATATAACAATATAATAATGAGCTTAGTTAGTAAAATAGCAACACCTTTTAAGGAATCATATACAGAGCTGACTCATAAGGTAACGTGGCCTAGCCGTAAGGAACTTACGAATAGTGCTATCGTTGTGATGATTGCTTCCATTATCATCGCCCTTGTGGTTTTCGGTATGGATAAGTCTTTTGAGACAATCCTAAAGAGTGTGTATGAAATGCTTAGTGGTAAGTAATCGGTATGTCTGAAGTTGTAGATAAAAGATTTTATGTCCTCCGTACTGTGACAGGTAAGGAGGATAAAGTGCGTGAATATATTGAGGGAGAAGTAGCCCAAGGAGGATTTGGGGGGCTTGTCTTTCAGGTTCTAGTACCAAAGGAGAAAGTCTCTATTCAGCGTGCCAACAAGAGAGTTACTGTTGAGCGACCTGTGTATTCAGGTTACGTCTTTGTAGAAGCGGTCTTGACTGGGGAAGTGCCTCATCAGTTGCGTTCAGTGTCTGATGTTTTGGGCTTCTTGAAAGAGTCAAAAGCAGGTGAGCCTGCTCCGATGCGTCCTATCGAAGTGAGAGATCTTCTTGCTAAGATGGATGAAAATTTGGAAGGGGCAAAAGAACTTGAGGTTGACTTTGAGATTGGCGAGACTGTTAAGGTTCTTGATGGACCGTTCTCAGGCTGTGAAGCATTAGTTGAATCTATCGACAATGATCTGAATAAGGTTAGTGTGATGGTGAAGATGTTTGGACGTAAGGTGTCGCTAGAGCTTACATTTGCTCAGGTAGCAAGAGAGTAGTTTGTTACGGAACGAAACTCAGCTATATTAATAAGTGTTTAACACGTAATAATAAGAAAGATGGCTAAAGAAGTTGCAGGACAACTAAAATTGCAAATTAAAGGTGGGGCTGCAAACCCTGCACCTCCTGTAGGACCTGCTTTGGGTGCTAAGGGGATCAATATAATGGAGTTTTGCAAGCAATTTAACGCCCGTACTCAAGATCAAGCTGGTAAGGTATTGCCAGTAGTGATCACTTATTATGCTGACAAGTCTTTTGATTTCATCATTAAGACTCCTCCAGTAGCTATTCAGCTAAAGGAGGCTGCGAAGCTAAAAAGTGGTTCAGCTCAGCCAAACCGTGATAAGGTTGCTGAGATTACTTGGGAGCAAGTGCGTGAGATTGCTGAGAGCAAGATGGTAGACCTTAACTGCTTTGCTGTAGAATCTGCTATGAAAATGGTAGCTGGTACAGCTCGTAGTATGGGTATTGTAGTAAAAGGTGATTTTCCCAGTTAAATAAACAATCAGAAAGATGAGTAAACTAACAAAAAAACAAAAGTTAGCTTTAAGTAAGGTTGAGCCTGGGAAGGTTTATAGTCTAACAGAAGCGGCTGCTCTTGTAAAAGAGATTACAACAGTTAATTTTGATGCTTCAGTGGACGTAGATGTTCGCCTAGGTGTAGACCCTCGTAAGGCTAACCAAATGGTACGTGGTGTAGTAACACTACCTCACGGAACAGGTAAGCAGGTGAGAGTGCTAGCGCTATGTACTCCAGATAAGGAAGAAGAGGCTAAGGCTGCAGGAGCAGACTATGTAGGTCTTGACGAATATATTAATAAGATCAAGGGTGGATGGACAGATATCGACGTGATCATCACTATGCCTTCTGTAATGGGTAAGGTAGGTGCTCTAGGTCGTGTGCTAGGTCCTCGTGGTTTGATGCCAAACCCTAAGAGTGGTACTGTTACTAACGAAGTTGGTGCTGCTGTGAAGGATGTGAAGGCTGGTAAGATCGACTTTAAGGTTGATAAGACTGGTATCGTTCACACTTCTATTGGTAAGGTTTCTTTCTCTGCTGAGCAGATCAAAGAAAACGCTGCTGAGTTCATCGCAACAATTCAGAAGCTTAAACCAACAGCTGCTAAGGGTACATATATGAAGAGTATCTATATCTCTAGTACTATGAGCCCAAGTATCAAGATCGATCCTAAGTCAGTAGAAGAATAATTAAAGGAAAAAACCAATGAGAAAAGAAAATAAAGGTGCTGTAGTAGAACAGCTAAAGGCTTATCTTGGCGAGTATCCTCACTTCTATCTAGCAAACTTAGAAGGTATGGATGCTGCAAAGACAGCAGACCTACGTCGTCGTTGTAGCAAGGCTGATGTAAAGGTTATCGTAGTAAAGAATACACTGCTTCGTCGTGCTATGTCAGAAGCAGAAATGGACTTCGCTCCAATGTATGGTGCGTTGAAGGGTTCTACTGCGTTGATGCTTACAAACGTAGCTAACGCTCCAGCTAAGCTGATTAAAGATTTAATTAAAGAGAATAAGGACAAGGCACACATCGCTTTGAAGGCTGCTTATGCTGAAGAAGGATTTTACGGTGCTGAACAACTTAACGAGCTAGCTGCTCTTAAGAGTAAGAACGAGCTTATCGCCGACGTGGTGGCTCTTCTTCAGTCTCCTATTCAAAACGTTCTTTCTGCAATCCAGAACAGAGAGGAAAACAACGATACTCCTGCAGAAGCAGAAGCTGTTTAATTGCTTAATCGCTTAGTTCAGGAAATCTGGAACAATAAATAAAAAATAAATCAAAGAAATAATATAATATTATGGCAGATATTAAATCAATTGCTGAAAATCTAGTTAACCTAACAGTTAAAGAAGTTAGTGAACTTTTGGACGTTCTTAAGAACGAGTATGGAATCGAACCAGCTGCTGCAGCAGTAGTTGTTGCTGGAGGTGCTGAAGGTGGTGCTGAAGAAGAAAAGAGCTCATTTGACGTAATCCTTAAGAGTGCTGGTGCTGCTAAGCTTCAAGTTGTTAAGGCTGTTAAGGAACAAACAGGTCTAGGTCTTAAGGAAGCTAAGGCTATCGTTGACTCTGTACCAGCTCCTGTTAAGGAAGGAGTTGATAAGGCTACTGCTGAAGCTCTTAAGGCTGCTCTTGAAGAAGCTGGAGCTGAAGTTGAACTTAAGTAAGTTAGCTCATACTACCTGTCTCACAGCAGGTAACGTAGGTTAAGATTCCTCTTCGGAGGGGTCTTGACCTTTTCGTGTCGAAAGAAAAACTATCTAATATTTTAATATTATATGACGTCAAAGCATAATACTGAACGCAAAAACTTTGCTTC
>PDWI01002276.1_pt1 | contig 31214 bp, 21 predicted proteins | sample 1430891 | NCBI WGS metagenome assembly PDWI01 (sample SAMN01162508, study PRJNA174530) | Oral metagenome, whole genome shotgun sequencing project. | biome: Marine environment; feature: Marine mammal; material: Swab sample of the gingival sulcus; isolation source: swab sample of gingival sulcus... | reverse complement strand
ATACCGCAATGGGCTCGCCCCATACATCCTGTGATTTACGGCGGCTGTCTTTATTAAGCCAGTAAAAACGCAGGCTGTCACCTGCTGTTACGTATTGCTGGCATCGGCGGCGCAGAGCGTTCAGTTCGGTTTCGTCCTTCAGGCTGATTTCAAACACGCTGCGTTGCACACGGTCGCCATAGGTGAGCAGCAAATCGCCGAGTTTGCGGCGCTGGCGGTCATCTTCGATATCAAAACAGGCCAGGTAGACTCTCATTGTTTGGGTCTCCAGGCATGAAAAGTCTGGCCGGTTTTACAGCTTAGCGCCAGCGATATGGCCTGATTTTTAATGCTGTCAATCAGGCTGGGTGCCTTGTCAGTTTGCCTGGTTAACTGAATCAGCAATTCATTGAGCAGGGTTTTACGGGCTTCACTGCTCATTTGACAGCCCCGCTCGCCAATGGCAAAGGCATCGGGTTTAAGCTGGCCGCGATTCACCAGGGTGAGCACCACGCGCTCCACGATATAACGGTAAGGCTCCATCAGGTCGGAGGCCAGTGTTTTATGGCGGCCGTGGTTTTGATGGTAGGCGCCCTGCCAGGGATACAAACCAACGCTGCGATTGATGCTGTCGACCAAACTGTACATAAAGCTGTAACCCAGCGAGAGCATGGCGTTGATCGGGTCTTTGGGCGGCCTGCGATTGCGGCCGGTGAATTGCCATTCCTTGGCCAGTTGGCGCTGCATAAACTGCCACAGGTGCTTGGCGGCTTCACCTTCATAACCACGCAGTTGCTCCATATCGCTCGCACGGGAAATTTTTTGCCTAATCCGGTGGTATTTGTCCAGCTCCGGGGCGGTTTTATCGCGCCGCTGCAGCAGGGCGATCTGGCCTGCCAGACGGGCTTTAACCAGTTCTTTGCTGATATCAAAGGCATGATCGGCGTGTTGCAGGTGCTGCATTTGCAGCAGCCAAAAATCGGCTCCTAAGGGGTTGGGGTCTTGGCCGGCGGCCACACCCTGGTATTGACCAAAAGCGTTAGCAAAATGAATCGGCACACTGTGCTGCATGGCGCTGCGCAGGGCGGGGGTGGTGATCTGATGCGGCCCAACCAGCAGCACAGCGGCCAGGGAGTGCCAGCAGTGGCTGGTTTTCTGGTCGTATTGCTCGACCACCAAACGCTGCTTATCGGTAAACAGCATGGCCAGTTCGCCCGCGACAATAAGTATTGTGCCCAGATCATCGCGCTCGCCGATACTGCGTTTGCGCGCGGCAGGAGGCCTGGTCTGATGCTTGAGCGCAACGGCTGGCGCTGGTTCCTGCGAACGGTCTGCACGGCGGGTTTCGATGGCGTAGCCGTCGATAAACAAATAACCCAGGTAGCGAAAGCCGCTTTCAGCGGGAACAATATGAGTTTTTTCAGGGTTGATATCGAGGCCGTGTTCCCGCAGCGAGGCGCGAATGTCGGGCAGGGCCGCCTGTGCTTCCTGCTCGGTTTTGAACAGTAGCACAAAGTCGTCGGCATAGCGGATGATGTGGTGGCCCCTGGCCAGCATGTCCTGATCGAAGTCATCGAGCAACAGGTTGGCGAGTAAGGGGCTGACCGGCGCGCCCTGGGGCAGGCCCTGAGTGCGCGGCTGTGAATCCTGCCCGTTGGCGTCGTGCTGGCAGCTTACCCATTGCATCAACAGGGGCACCAGCGGTTCATTGGGCAGCAGCAGTTGCAGACGCTGCTCCAGATTTTGCCAGTTGACGCTGTCGAAGAAACTTTCGATGTCGCTTTCCAACACCCAGCGATAGCCCTGCTGAATGTGGCGGTTGATCTGATCCCGGGCGTTAAGGCGCGAGTGGCCCTTGCGGTAGCCGTAGCTGTGTTTCATCCACAGTTGTTCAAAGCCTGGCGCCAGGATGTTGGTCACTGCCCGTTGCAGGGTGCGATCCAGCCAACTGGGAATGGACAGCAGGCGGCTGCCGCCGTCGGGCTTGTCGACTTCCAGTGCTTGCAGCGCGCCTGGCTGGTAGCTGTGTTGCTGAATCTGCTGGCGCTTTTTGTGCAGCATTTGCAGCAGTTCGGTATGGGCCTCGGCCTGTTCTCGTTCGTCGTCGGCTGGGTCGAACTCGGCGCTGCGCTGGTACATCTGCGCGCAGGCCAGGCTGAGGTTTTCCTCCTGCAGAGCCCGGTCGAGTAGGCTTTGCGCGGCACCTGGCCTGGGGTAGCTGGCCTCTTGGTATTCGTTGCGTAATTGGTACTGCCCCATACCAAAACTGCGATGCTGGCCGATGCCTGTGTATTGGCCAAACACCAGCAGGATCAGCAAATCAGCGGGAAAGTCGGGCGGCAGACTGATATGAAGCTGGGCGAGCATACCGCTGGCATCTTTTTTCTGCCCGTTGGGGTTGTGAGCGTAACTGTGTTCCAGCCAAAAGGCTAACACGCTGTGTACCTGTGCTTCAGGCCAAGGCGCACGTTGCAGGCGCTCACCCGTCTTGCGCTGATACAGGTTGATAAAGGTATCGGTGAGGCGCTGACTGAGCAGCGGCCAACTCAGGTGGTGTCGATCACGGCAGTAGCGCTGCTTGCCTTTGGCCGCTGGCTCAGCGGGATTTTTTTGGCGCACCAGCCTTGCCGGAGTGGTGAAAGCGAGCTTGAAAAACGGCCGCTGCGCCCATAGCGCAGTTTCCAGCCACAGATCGTTTTCATCAAAAGTGCTGAGTTCCCCGGCGCCGCGCACGCGGTGATGCTCGAAGCTGTCTTCCATGCTGACCAGCTCCAGGTTGTCGGCAAAATGGCGCTGCTTTTTGCCCCTGGCACTGCCGGGGAGTTTTCGCAGGCGCTGCAACAGGGTGTCGAGCAGCATTTCACCGCCGTTTAGCGCAGTAATACGCAGGCGATAGTGATCACCCGTTTGGTAACTGATATGCCCGTTTTCCAGCGGCTCGACGATCAGATAATCACTGAAGTTTTCCGGGCTGCCTGCCAAGTTGCGCAGCCATGCGTGCAGTGGCACATGGTGTAAAAACCCAGGCTGGCTGGGGGCGAGCCAGCGCAGGGTCATGACGGCACTGCGCAGCGGCAGTAAGACCTGGATAAGCTGCGGTGTCTGCATGCTAACTCAGCCTTTGCCGGTGGCCTTGTCCAGTGCTTTTTGCAGTTTGGCCAGCTCGTTGACAGAACCCGGCTCAAGCGGCGCTATGGCGGCCTGACATTTGTCGAGCCAGGTGGCATCGAGCTGCTCGATCACGGCGGCTTTGGCGCATTTGCGCAGTTGGTTGTTGAGCTTTTTCCTGGCGGTGCCGGTGGGCTTGTCGAGATAATCCTCTACCAGTCGCTCCAGTGCCAGAACCTGTTGTTGCTCAGCGCTGGCCTCGGCCATTTGTGCCTGCCTGGCTTGCTCAGCCTGCCGCTTTTGTTCTCTGGCGGCCTGTTCGGCTTGCTGTTTGGCTTTCATCTCGGCAAAGTCAGCATCGCTGAGCGGGTTGATGGCGTTGTCAGGGCCGAGCTTATCATCGCGACCGACTGCCAGTGGTGGTGTAACATCTGTATTGGCGGCCGGTTCCAAGGTATAGGCTTTGCCGCTTTTTTTCGAATCAGCATGGTCATTAAGCGCCATATAGGGGCTGTCGGCACTGTCTTGCGGCGTCGCCATAGCAAGCAGGGCTTTTATTTGAGGGGAATTGTGCCACGGTCGTTCTTCCGGCGTGGCTTGATCCTCGCAAGCTGAGGCATAGGCATCGTTCATTAACTGAATGAAACTAAAGCGGGCTTTGTCGAGCAATTCAGTACCCTGAAGTTGCTGCACCTGATTGGTTTCCAGGTGGTAAGCGTTGAGCTTCAAGCTGACGCGCCCCATACCAAAGGGCTTGCCCATACCGATATTGTGATAGCAGTTGTCTGCACCGCCAAAGTCCAGGCTCCACAACAGTGCGCCCAGCTCCACTTCGCGCAGGTTATGAAAGTGAATTTTAAAGCGGAAGGTGCTGCCTGCTTTGACAGGTTTGAGCTTTACCTGAATTTTGGTGTTTTTTTGCTGCTCACCATCCAGTTTAGTGACCCGTACTCTGTCGCGGGTGGGATAGCGTTTCCAGCCCGACAGCTCGGCGGCGTCATTCATCAGGGTTCGGTAGTCTTTGGGATTGTCCAGCTGGCCGCTGCGCTTTTGGCGCACATAGGCGGGGTAATAGCTCGGCTTGGGACCGCCCAACACCGTGGCTGGCAGGTTTTGGTATTCGGCGGCGCCGCTTATTTCGGCAGCACCGATATTGACACGCCCACGCAATGAAGGCTTGTTTTTGTCCTCGCTGATATGACCAAATATCAATGCGGGCAAATCGGGGCTGTCGCTGTTGAGATGGCTGACCTGGGTGTTGTTGACAGCATCGTGGGTGGTGTTTTTATAGGCCAGCCGATACAGGTAGGCCAGGCCGATGGAGCCGATGTTGCTGCCATCTTTCAGGTAAAACACCGGAATACCCGGCTCACCGTAGGCGGCGCGTTGCCTTTGCCAGTGGGCCCACTCATCGGATTCGCTGTGAATAAACATAAAATCTTTCATAACGCGCTGCGGGACGGCTTCGCTGCTGTCCTGGGGGGCATAAAACACAAACTCCCATTTTTTGCTGCGTTTATTTACATCAAAAGCCGGCCCTGGCTGACCGGTGACGACTAATTTGCCCTGCTGTTCACCTTTAGCATCGGGCTGGGCAATGGTGCCTTTGGTCTTATGTTGGTCGATATTGAACCCGATATCCTGTATACCCTTGAGCAGTTTATAGCGCTGTGAGGCAGTGCCGGCTTTCTTCCAGGCGTTTTTGTCCAGTTTCAGATGGCTGATGATCTCTCTCTGGTGAATGCGCGCCATTTTACAGGGGGTGATTTGCCATTGCCCCTTATTGGCGTTGTAGGTCAGCCAGCCTGCTTGCCCGCCTTTGGGGTTGCCTGGAAACTGCTGGAAATAAAAATTATTGGCGCTGCTTAAATCACGCACGCTGTAGCGCTTGTCGTCGAGGCGGTTAAAACGGGCAAAGCTGGCAATTTCCAGTACATTGGATAGCATACCTTTCAGGCTGCTGCCGGGAATGACGGGGCTGCCGTCTGGGTCTTTGTAAAACTCGACCAGGCCTGCCTGTTGTTCGGTGGCCGGTTGTTGTTCACCGCCCACCAGGGTGTCGGTATGGCATTCAAGTTCCATATTGAGCGTGCCGCTGACACCATCGCTGAAGGGCAGATCGTGGGAAACCTGCCCCGCCCAGTTGGGCAGGTAGATAAAACGCGATAAGGGAGCGAAATTGTAGGGGGTTTTAATGCTCATGGCCTGCCCTCGTTAAATCCGATAAAGATGGCGTCTGTGCTGATGATGCCCATGGGTTCCCGCTGCTGCCAGATGCGGGCGTAACAATGCGCCGCCTGTGCTTTTTCCCTTGAGGCGAGTGCTATTGTTTCAGCCAGGGCGTTGGGGGTTTCAGGGTGCCAGTCAAGCCGTATATCCACCCAGTGCCATTGTTGCTCGCGATAGGCAATGCGCACACTATGATGACAACTGTCACTGGCATCGAGCAGGAGTTCGGCTTGTAAAGGGGCATTCTCAAAGTCGAGCTGCTCTGCATTGTCAAGGCGCTGCACTTGATCCGCGCTGGTGATCCAGCCACAGCGTATCGGGCTGTTGTTAAGCTTGCTGAGCAACTCATCTTTGTCGCTAAAACTCTGCCGCCGGTAGCTCAGCTCAACCGCTTGCAGCTTGTTCAGCTCCGAGTCATGCAGAGCGCTGAGTTGTTCGAGTAATGTTGTATAGGGCATCAGGCACACTCCTGTTGTTCCAGCCATTGACCGTTGTCGCTCCAATTCAGGGTGCCCGTGCAACTGCCCAGGCTGCGGGCGCCGTCCGCGCCGAGGGCGAGGCGGCCATTACAAAGGTCGTCCAGGGCTGCTTGCAGTGCGTCCCTGGCAATCGGGTTAATGCCTTCCGGTTTAAGCAGGGTCAGCGTGAGGGTAAAGCAGGGCTGAAACAGCGCCTCCTGATTAAACAAAGCGCCGTCGATCACGCCTCCGGTAAAACGGTCGATTTTGTTGTGCCAGAGTTTGCCGGCCTGGGTGTCTGCGCTGAGATAGACATCATCCATCAGCATTTGCCCGGCCAGGCCTTGTGTGTCTTCTCCATCGTCGCTGGCATAGCCGAGCAAGCCAGTGATAGGGTCATCGGCCTGGCGGGTAACCGCCTCGGCGTGCTCTGCGCTGCTCAACTGGTCGGCAAATTTTCCCAAAAGGCGGTTTTGATGGTAGCTGATGCGATGCGCCAGTGCGCCCTTGATGGCGCTGGCGGGAATCAACGGCAAGCGCTGGCTCCAACTGGCCTGTCCGTTTCGCCAGGTGAGGCACTTTTCGGACTGGGGCAACAAATCCGCAGGGGCGTTGTTGTCGTCGAGCAGTGAAACGCCGCCCCCGCCAATGCGCAGAAAACCCTCGGCTTGCAGCTGAAGCTCGGCACTGACGGCAGCCGATGCGGTTTCTGCGACGGCTTCGCTCAAGCCCTGGGTGTCGTGCAGGTCGCGGCTAAGAGCTTGCCATGCCTCGATGTCCTCTGGCTGGGTCAAGTCGAAGTAGGCCTGGTGGATGTGTAGCACTTCGATTGCGCCAAAGCCCGAGCGGGTATTGCTGCCAAGGCGGAAGCCGGGGTGACCAAGTAAATTGAGCAGCGCTTGCCAGTTGGAGTCGTTACCGTGGTCGCTCCAGTATTTCAGCTCAAAGCTGAAGCGAGTGCCCTTGGGGGCGGCGGTAACATCAAACTTGCCCGCGTCCACGGCGCTGCCCTGATGGTTGAGGCGCACACGTTCACGCTTAATGGGCTGCGATTGCTGTAACTCGTCCAACACGAGGTCGGCCTGGATGTCTCGCTGCGTGACGCGCCCTGTAATCGGCTGATTGTGCTGGCCGTGTACTGCGCCCCAGCCCACTTGCAGGCGCGAGGCTTGTTCGTCGTCTTTGGAGCCGCTTTCCTGCTGGCCATAGCCGAAGATACCCCAGGTCGCCTCTGTGCCGAGTTGTTGTCGACAAATATGGCGCAGCACGCCGCGAATACTGGTGGCAGGCAGGGCGGGCAGGCCGTTGGCGTCTCGCACCAGGGCGGTATCGTAGTTCAGTTCGGCTTGCCCTGTGTGTATGGCAAGCGGCGTTTTGGCCTCGATCTGCACTCTGGCAAGGTAGAGATGGTGATAGGTGCTTGGCATCAGGCGCCTCCTTCTGATTCTTGTGCCGCCAGGCGCATAGCTTGACATCTGGGACGGCGCATTTCGGCAGCGAGCAGGGTAATTTTCTCGACCAAGTCCTCGTCTGACTCAAAACGCCGTTTTAACCAGGCGGAAAAATCGGTGTCGTAGTTGATTTTTAAGCCCCAGGCGTATTCGCTGCCTGCTCGCGCGCGGCATATGGCGTTATCGCCGCCAAACAGTTTGCGATAAAGCTCGTCGGGCTTGTGGCGCAGGTCGCGGGCGCTCTGGTACACCTCGCCCCATTGCGATGGGCTCGGCCCAATGGGCTGATTGCTGTCAATGGCGTTAAAACTGCGCGCCATAATGTATTGCTGTTCAATCTCACGGCTTGTGTCATCCAGCCACGCGCTGTGGTGCTCGGTGGTAGCTGCGGTTTTGTCTTTGAGCCACTCAAGCAAGGCGCTGCTGGCGCCCTGGCTGCTGTCCGATGCCTTTTGGGGGATGCGGTCACCTGCCGCGCTGGCAAATTTAAGTGGTGTCAGGGTGCAAATGGCAGCGTTGGCGACCACCACGCCCAAACCATGCTCGACAAAACCGCCCTGGGGCCGCTGCAAGGCCTGCCACTGCTGGTCGGTGATGGGTTCCAGATCGCTAAAATGAATCACGCTGCCAGCGCAGATGACATCGCGACGGGTATCAAAGGCGTTGCGATGCCCGTTAAAGGGGCTGTAACTGCGGCCGCGCAGGTAGCTTTTACCGGCGTCAAAATGCCCGCCTTGCAGACCAAAGTGCTGCGGTGTAGGTTGCAGCGTGGCCTGTTGGGTTTGGGGGTCAAACAGGGCCAGGTCGGATAAGCACCAAAGGCTGAGTTCGGTCTGACCTGTGGGATTGGTGTATTCCAGTGCGCTGCCTGTGTTGTCCAGCACGTCGATATGCACGCGGCCAAACTGGGCCGAACGCGAGCGACCGATGCGTACTTCGCCCGCAAGGGCGCTGAGTATTTGCGCAAACAGGGCGTCTGGAGTGTCCGAATCTTTTTCCAGATACGCCAAAAACCGCTGCCCTGCACACAGAGCCTGGTAGCCAAACAATTGCGCTTCGCTGGCACGGCCTGTGTTTTTGTCGATAGCGGTCTTAATGCTGATACTGGTTGCCACGTTGACGCGCTCACCGCTGACGGTAAGGTAGGTTTCGCGCAGTTGTTTAAGCTGGCGTTTGGGGTCGAGCTTATCCAGGCTCGGGCGAACAATCCTGTTCGCACTCAATGGCTGTCCCTGCGGGGGTTCCTGCCCTTTGTAGTAGTGCAGCGACAGCGGTGAAGGCAGGCCTGGCTCGCCCTGCTCACTGATGATATAGCCGTTGTGGAAGCGAATCCTGCCGCTGTGAAAGGCTTGCCAGGCGCTGTCACTGTCTAAGCTTTTGTACAGCCCGGCGGCGGCTGCACCCAATAACAGACTGCCGGGAATGTAATCCAGCGTACTGTGGCCGCCAGCGGTGGTAGCACTGGCGCTGATAATCACGTCGTCTTGCAGGGTAATCAGTAAAGGTATTTTGGTTTTGTTGCCCGGTGTGGCGGTTTTTGGTGTTGCCTGGGTTGTGGCAGCCTGGTTGCTGTCGGCGTCTTCCAGGGTGAGAGTGGCGCGGCCCAAACCGCGATTGCGCATGCCGCCGATATGGTCAATCAGCGACAGCGCTTGTTGCAGTTTGTCAAAGGCGTTGTGTGCCTGTCGCTCATCGCTCTGGATATTGATGTCGGCGTACAGGGTAAGCGGCACGACGACCTCCATACCGCGCAGCGATTGGTTTTTGGCGCTGCCGGTTTGCTCGTCGATGGCCGTGGCGAACAGGCTGTGATACAGGGCGCTGCGCAGCCCGGTGTTTTGTGTCAAAGCCTGCTGTTCGCTTTTGCGCAGCTCGGCATTGCTGATAAACAAGCTGCCCGCTGTGGTTGCAAAGCGAGTGCTGTCGCTGTCCTGGCCGTCCGCTTGTTCCGGGTTGGCGGCACTGCCAAACAACCAGGTTTCCAGATCGCCTGCATCATCAAACCAGCCCCAGCTGCAGGCGCGATATACCGCATCGCGCAGCAGCCCCTTGAGGTGACGACCGCTTAAACGCGGCAGGCCTCGGTGGTCTTTTTCAACCAGGCTGTCTACATGACTGCCGCTGGTGCGCCCGGTGCCGGCATGCCAATAGCTGTGGATTTCTACTTTAAGCTGTTTGTTCATGCGCTATCTCCTTGTGGCGTTTGCGGCAACTGGGTGAGCAACAGCAAATCCACCAGCGGGCTTTTATGATGGCTGTTAAAGGGCAGCTTGGCGGCCGATTGAATGCCAAATTCTTCCAGTAGCTCGTCGTATTTGCTCAGCAATCCCGGTTTTTGCTGCTCCATTTCGCGCCAGCGGGCGTAGCGCTGTTGCGCCTTTGCGGGCACCTCTTTCAACAGGCTCGCCACCTCGCGCAGGCCGTTGCGGTTAAGTTTTTGCTCGCCTTTGCCAAACAGTGCAGCCAGTTCTCGCAAGGTGTTGAATTTGGGCATGTCGATGCCGTCATCCAAGGTGTAAGCGCCCATGGCGAGTTCTTTGTGTTCGCCGTCGATATCAACCTGCCATTCATGGCGTCGCACTTCGCCAAGCTGCTCTATCATGGCGGCGGAGACTTGGTGGAAGGCGATGGTGGCTGGAATCAGGGCGCCCGGTTTGGTTTGTACAGCGCGTCGCGCCTGTGCCTTGGCCTCGCCACATAAGGATTCCGCCAGTAGGTTGGCCTGCAAAAAGGGCTGGTTCGCTTTGATAAAGGCAACACCTGCACAAGCGGTGAGTGCCTTCAGGCGGCTGACATCCACAGGGTGATCGCTTCCCAACTTGTCACATACCTCGTGATACAAGCCCTCCAACCCAACTTGAGTCTGCTCGCCAAAAGCGGTGCAGAATGTTGTGGCAAAGGGTAAGGCCAGGTCGGCGCGAATCAGTAAGGTCAGGTCGTCGCCACCTAGCACCAGCGGGCGTACCGGCAGGGTGGCGCCAGTGCCGGGCAGTGTAGCAAACACTTGCTGCATGGCTTGTTTAGCGGCGGCTTCGGTAGCCTGTTTCAGCGCATCGGAAAAGCGTTTAAACAACTGGGTGTAGAGCTGATCATCGCCCGGGGTTTTACTGGCAATATGGTTGACCACTTCACTTAGTGTCATCAGCAGCTCGCCGATACCATTGCCATCGGCATGTACAATGGCGATGCCCTGGTCGCCTGCGAGGAAAGGAAACCTACCCTCGGCCTTGTCCAGATTGTCAGGCCATTGCACATCGCCTGCACTGTGACTTTCTGGAGTGAACTTTGCGGTCAGCGAGCTGCGCCGCTCCTGCCTTTCGTAGGCGCGCTTCAGGCGGGTTGGCTCGTCTATCCATTCGTGGCGCTGCCTGTCCCATTCAACGACGGCCTGCGCGGTGCGCGGTGAGCGACGCAGCAAAGGCGCGGTAACAGGGTGAGTGACACTTAAATAATTGCGCTGTTGTGCCATGTGTTGCAGTGCGGCTTGCATGGCTTCGGGCGTACTTTCCGCCGTGGCGATGGTCTGCACAATTTCGATGCCGGGAAAGTGTTTGCGCACATACAAAGACCAGAGGTTTTGCAGCTCTTTCGCTTTGGCTGCGCTGTTCAAAACAGCGTAAAACGCACCACCGGCGCGGCGCGAGAAGCTCATATCCTGGTCTTCGTGTATTTCACAGGCGGCGAGCACCTGGCTCAAAGGCGTTTCGCACAGAGCGTCGAGCTGGTCGCTGGCGCTGACCATATCTCTTAGTTTGCCCCCTGCAAAAATAAAATTTTGAATCGAGCGGGTTTCAAAGAGGTAGGCAGTTTTGCTCATAAGAATGTCCTAACTGGTAACATTGATATCAATACTGTTTGGCTGCAGTCCTTCGCCCGTATGGTGCAGTGCTATGCCATTTTTTACCGACAGGGCAGAGAGCACCGCGGTCATAAAGCCAAAGCCACCGGTAATATCGGCGATTACGTCCTGGCAGTCGGTTTGTTTTTCTTCCTGAAGATTACTGATCAGTGCAAGTGTGGCCTTTTGAAAAGCGGTAAAGTCTTTCGATGGCATGCCCTGAGCGCATTTTTTTTCAACATCGGAGCCTTTGAGGTATTTTAAGTAGCTGTTCACTTCGATGTTGCGCTCACCTGAAAACTGCTCCACAAATCGCTTGAAGGTGTCAAATTGAGCAAAGGAACCTCTATCCGTGTCGGTAGTGATCACAATCATTTCCTCAACGTTCGGGTAGGTCTCCAGGGTTTTGAGCACGGGGATCCAATTGCTTTGGAATTTGGAAGCTGACAACTGCTCAGCACTTGCGCCTGCTGGCAGGTCGGCGATCTGATTTTCCAGGTCTTGTATACTCTCGATAGCACCATCTGTCAGTTTTGGGTCAAGGTCTTGTGGGGCTTGCTTTGGCGGGTAGCTTTTGTAGGGAGAAAGAATACAGATTAAGGTCTTTTTGCCAGCGTATTCGACGTCATTGCGAGCGAAACTCTCTTGAAAGGTAAAGCGTTTTTTGCCCAGGTGATACGCGCCAAAAATAAGCAGCGATGAAATACCAAAAATAATGAGGTATACATATATTTCAGGTGTATCAAGGCGCCATTCCAGCAAGGCTTTGATGATCTCAAGGAGAGAATCCGTAAACCAGCCCAGAACAACGATCAGCATTAGCGCCCAGCCAAAGGCTTCGCCAAAGCTTGCACCAAAAGTATCTCTTAGTGCCTGGCGAAAACCCGCTTTGGCATTTTTGTTAAAACCCATCTTATTTGTCCTTTCATAACCATGAATATTTCTTATCAGTGAGAGCACCATTCAGACTGTGCTGTGATCCTGCCTCGATGATGGACAAGCCGTTAAGTAAGCATACTACGCAACAACAGCAAGCCGTGACAAGCAGGACAGTAAGCAAGCAAAGCCACTTGCGGACAGTACCTGCCGGCGTATCGCAAGCGGCCGTGGCTGCGGATGAACGCGGGCTCCTCGGCTGACAGTTGTGCGGAAGGCGCTGCGATGCCTCGGCGGGATCAAACACTGCCAACTAAAACCTCCCAGCTAAAGCCTTGCAACTACTGCACTTCCACCAACACCGAAAACTGGGTACTATTGAACAAGTTTGTGCATTCACAATGTGCGCGGGTTGAAAACATAGCGAATAATAACGAGGCCTCCATGAAAAAACTCTCGATGATCGACAAAGGCTTTTTGCTGGGCGAAAGCCGGGAAATGCCCATGCATGTCGGCGGTGTCAGTTTGTATACCCTGCCAGATGGCGCAGACGAACAGGAGTTTTTAGCGACTCTTGCAGCCAATGTGCATGAGGCCAAGGTGCTAATGCCGCCTTTTGGGGACCGCTTGAAAGTCGGCCCCCTTGGTTTGATGGGCACAGCCTATTGGGAACCCGACCCCGCGTTTGATATGGATTACCACGTGCGCCATTCAGCGCTACCCAAGCCAGGTCGTTATCGCGAATTATTTGCCCTGGTGTCGCGCCTGCACAGCTCCTTACTTGAGCGCACTCGGCCGCTGTGGGAGATGCATATCATTGAAGGTTTGGAAAATCGCCAGTTTGCGATCTACAGCAAAACCCACCACGCTGCAGTTGACGGTGCTCGCTCAATTCATATTTCCCGGTCTATGTTGTCGGCAGATCCCAGCCACATTAACGCAGAATCGCCGATATCTAAAACCTCCTGGGATCGCTATAAAGCCTCTGTAAAGATGGGGCACAAAGCCCATTACAGCGATTCAGAACTGCGCAACGTGGCGGATGTGCTGAAATCCAGCTTTGACAGCAGCGCCAATATCTTTCACGCTCTGAAAGGATTTACCAAAGCCTGGTCGGGTCAAGACCGCCAGCTCAACTTCCCGCACCTTAAGGTGCCTCGCACCAGCATTAACGGCAACATCGACAGCACGCGTCGCTTCGTTGCCCAGTCCTGGGAGTTCGCACGCGTCAAAAAAGTGGCCGAAGCCTTAGGCGGCACATTTAATGACACCGTACTGGCCATGTGCGCCGGTGCAATACGGAATTACTTACTCAACTACAGCGAATTGCCGGAACGCTCCCTCAAGGCCATGGTACCAGTGTCCCTGCGTGAAGACGGCGACGTGGACGCGGGCAATGCGGTGGCAGCGATCAGCGCCAATCTGGCCACCGATATTGCCGACCCCAGCGATCGATTTCACGCCATTGTCGATTCGGTGTTGGCAGGCAAAGACTATTACCGCAGCATGTCGGCGCGAGAAATTGAAATGGTTTCCCTGCTCATGCAAGCGCCCTCGATGATACTGGTACCCCTGGGTTTAATACCGCGTCTCCCCCCGTATAACCTGACGATCTCCAATATTCCCGGTATACGCCAAACCATGTACTGGAATGGCGCGCGCATGGATGGCTCCTACCCCATGTCGATTGTGGCGCACAGCATGGCAATGAACATCACCCTGGTAACTTACGACAAAAACGTGGACTTTGGCATTCTCGCCTGTCGACGCAATGTGCCGCATGTACAACGCATGATCGACTATATGGAAGACGCACTGCAGGAACTCGAAGAGGTTGCAGGCTTCCGGGAACGCCCAAGCCGAAAGCGTCGGTCGGCAGCTGCGAAACCAAAAGCAAAAATCACGGCAGGGACAAAAACAAAAGCCAAAGCAAAATCTAAAGCCAGGGCAAAACCTAAAGCAACGGCTAGGCCTAAGGCAACGGTAAAAGCGAAGGCAAAAGCTAAGGCGAAAACAAGGTCGAAACGGTCTTAGCGCTTTGCTTTGCTCCCTCACCCCCTGGCGGAAGGTGCCCGGCGGCGTCTGTTGTTTTTCACGCCGGGTTTACCCGTATTAGGCCGGTGCGCACCGGGCTTTTTAGCCGGTGCTTTTCGACGCGGTTTGGTCGAGGGCTTATGCGTTTTTAGTGGTGCCTTACTTGCGGGCACTTCGTGCTCTGGCTCAAAACCGCCGATATATTCTCTGGGAATCTGCTTGCCAATAAGGCGCTCAACGGCCTGCAATTGTTTGATTTCATCGGCGCTCACCAGAGAATACGCCTGCCCGGATGCCCCCGCCCTGCCGGTGCGACCAATACGATGCACATAGTCTTCGGCCACATTGGGTAAATCGATATTCACCACCTGCGGCAGTTGCACAATATCGAGGCCACGCGCGGCAATGTCGGTGGCGACCAGTACGCGAATGCTGCCCTCTTTGAAACCTGCCAAAGCCTGGGTTCTGGCGTTTTGGCTTTTGTTGCCGTGAATTGCCGCCGCTTTAATGCCCGCTTTTTCCAACTGCTGAGCGAGGCGATTTGCGCCGTGTTTGGTACGCGAAAACACCAGCACCTGCTGCCAGTTGTTTTCTTTCACCAGATGGATGAGCAGCGCTGCCTTGCGTTTTTTATCCACCGGATGCAGATGTTGCTGCACGCGCTCGGCGGTGGTGTTGGGCGGCGCCACTTCAACGCTGATGGGCTTGTGCAAAATGCCTTCAGCCAGTTTGCGAATCTCCGGCGCGAAGGTGGCGGAGAACAAAAGACTTTGCCGTTTTTGCGGCAGCAGTTTCAAAATGCGGCGAATGTCGTGAATAAAACCCATATCAAGCATGCGATCAGCTTCATCAAGCACCAGAATTTCCAGGTCATCAAAATGCAAAGCGCCCTGGCCGTGCAAATCCAGCAAACGTCCCGGCGTTGCCACCAGGATATCGACGCCTTTGCTGAGTTGACGCATTTGCGGGTTGATATTGACACCACCAAACACCACCGCCGAACGCAGGGGCAGGTGTTTGCCGTAAACGTTGACGCTATCGCCTACCTGAGCAGCGAGTTCTCGGGTTGGCGTCAACACCAGAGCGCGCACGGCCTTAATCTGCGCGCTTTGACCGCTGTTTAAGCGCTGTAACAACGGCAGGGTAAAACCTGCAGTTTTGCCGGTGCCGGTTTGAGCGGCGGCCATAATATCGCGCCCTTGCAAAATGGGTGGAATGGCTTTTACCTGAATAGGTGAAGGTGCGCTATAGCCTTTGCCCGCCACCGCGCGCAATAGCTCGCTGGACAGACCCAGTTGATCAAAATTCATGGAAAACTCCGAAAGCGGCGCCGCAAAGAAAGATGCCGACGCGAAAGAAGGCGCCACTATACGCGAAGTCTTTAGGCAGTCAACAGCTTATATACCACCAAGGCAGAGATATTTAATGTTCAGGTAGTCATCGATACCGTATTTAGAACCCTCGCGCCCCGAACCGGATTCCTTAACACCGCCAAAGGGGGCCGCGGCATTGGATAGAATACCTTCGTTAATACCCACCATGCCGTACTCCAGCGCTTCACTCACCCGAAACACTCTGGAAATATCCTGCGTGTAGAAATAGGCGGCGAGGCCGTATTGCGTATTGTTAGCCATAGCCACTGCCTCGCTCTCTTCCTCAAAGCGAAACACCGTTGCCACCGGGCCAAATATTTCTTCATGAAAAATTCGCATATCCGGGGTGAGATCCGCAAGCACGGTGGGCTGGTAAAAACACGCGCCCAGTTCAGAGGGGGCACCGCCCAGTAACAGCTTGCCACCGCTGGCTATAGTTTCCTGCACCAGCGTATGCACAGTTTCAAGCGCCCCTGGATTAATCATCGGCCCGTGACTGCTGGACTCATCCAGCCCGTCACCCAAACTGAATTGCGCCACTTTTTCTGTCAGCTTTTTCACGAAGGCATCGTAAATGCCACTTTGCACCAGCAGGCGATTACTGCACACACAGGTCTGGCCAGAGTTGCGGTATTTCGACGCCAGCGCACCCTCCACGGCGGCATCGAGATCGGCATCGTCAAACACGATAAACGGCGCATTGCCGCCCAGCTCCATAGAGGTGCGTTTACAGGTGGTGGCACACTGGGCGAGCAGGGCTTTGCCCACCGTCGTAGAGCCGGTAAACGTGACTTTGCGTATATCTTCGTGCCCGGTTAAACGCTTGCCCACCGCTTTTGAGTCGCTGCTTACCACCACATTAAATACCCCAGCGGGAATACCGGCTTCCTTGGCGAGCACGCACAATGCCAGAGCCGAAAGCGGCGTTTCCCTGGCTGGCTTGCACACCATGGTACAACCCGCCGCGAGCGCGGGCGCGACCTTGCGGGCAATCATGGCATTGGGGAAATTCCACGGCGTAATGGCCGCCACCACACCCACGGGCTGTTTAATCACCAGCAGGCGTTTGTCACTGCTGGGTGGCGCAATGATATCGCCATCAATGCGTCTGGCCTCTTCTGAAAACCATTCGATATAGCTCGCACCGTAAGCGATTTCGCCTTTGGCCTCCGCCAGCGGCTTGCCCTGCTCCAGAGTTAAAATGCGCGCCAGATCATCCTGATTCGCCATCACAAGTTCAAACCAACGGCGCAGCAAGCGTGCTCGTTCGCCGGCAGTGGTGCCCTGCCAGGCTTTTTGCGCCCGCTTGGCAGCGGTAATTGCAGCGTCAACCTGGGCGAGCTTTGCGTCGGCCACCTGCGCCAACACCTCACCGGTGGCGGGGTTGTACACATCGATTAGTGCACCGCCGTCTTGCCATTCGCCGTTAATAAAAAGCCGTGTCGCCAGTAAATCATCGCGCGATAGTTGCATGGACTTTTCCTCGAGCCTGTCTGATACAAACACACCCTAAACCGCACGCGCATGGCTGTAAAGCGGCGCTTGGGGGCAAGGCGTTGGTATTGCGACGCCCGCAAAGGGAGCCGGAGCAAAAAACGACGGGGCCAGCAGGCCCCGGAATTAAGCAAGATTATTATTGTTGGTGGATGTAGGGAATGTGGGTTCCACTACGGTCGCTGCTTACCGCATCGCTTACTGCGCTGCCTGCAAAAAATACAGTTTATTGCAACACAGTGCGATGCGTTATCTCCGCTTCCAATTAGAGTGTATTTGCAGCTCAAGGTCAATCCCAAAACAGCAGAACCTGAGCTGCCACGAGCAAAAAAACCGATAAAAAACAATCGTTAACAAGTGATTATCATTCCGCTCAGCCCAGCAACTGCAATGGCGTTGTCGCAGCAAGCTCACGCGCTTCAAGTAAGGATGTCGCCCTGGCGATATCCGGCGCGAAATAGCGGTCTTTATCATAAAACGGCACCGCACCGCGCAATAGCGCTTTACCGCGTTCCAAAGCTTCAGAGCTTTTTAGCGGCTTGCGGAAATCCAGCCCCTGACAGGCCGCCAGCCATTCAATCGCCAAAATACCGCTGACATTTTGATAAATATCCCGCAGGCGCCTGCCTGCAAAGGTCGCCATAGACACATGGTCTTCCTGGTTGGCAGAGGTAGGCAGCGAATCAATTGATGCGGGATGCGCGAGGGTTTTGTTTTCACTGGCAAGTGCCGCGCAGGTAACCTGCGCGATCATAAAGCCCGAATTCACCCCGCCATTGTCCACCAGGAAAGGTGGCAGGCCACTTAAGTTGGCATCGATCAAAAGCGCCATACGCCGTTCGGACAGGGCGCCAATTTCACTCAAGGCAATGGCCAGCATATCCGCCGCCATCGCCACGGTTTCGGCGTGAAAATTCCCCCCGGATAAAATATCGCCCGCCTCGGCAAATACCAGCGGATTGTCCGACACACCATTGGCCTCGATCACCAGGGTTTGCGCTGCGAAGCGCATCTGCTGCAAACAGGCACCCAGAACCTGGGGCTGACAACGCAGGGAATAGGGGTCTTGCACTTTTTCACAGCGCTGATGTGACCGACCAAGCTCGGAGGATTCACCCAGCAAGGTGCGAAACGCTGCGGCAATATCCGCTTGGGATTGATGACCGCGCACCGCATGAATACGGGCATCGAAGGGTGCCCGAGAACCCAGTGCCACTTCCACGCTTAAGGCACCAATATGCACTGCGCTTTCCAAGGCATTTTCAGCAAAAAATAAACCTTGCAGAGCAAAGGCGGTGGAGGCCTGGGTACCGTTTAGCAGCGCCAAACCCTCCTTGGGCGCCAGCTCAATAGGCGCAAGCCCCACGCGCTGTAAACCCTCTGCGGCAGACAAACGCTCACCGTGGAAAAATACTTCCCCCTCTCCCAGCAACACCGCACTCATATGCGCCAAAGGTGCCAGATCACCGGATGCACCCACCGAACCCTTTTCGGGAATGGCGGGATATAATTCGGCGTTGAACATTTTTATCAGGGTTTCTAACACACTGTAGCGCACCCCGGAAAACCCGCGCGCCAGAGAGTTTATTTTAAGCAGCATCACCAGACGCACGGTGTCCTCGGCCATGAAATTGCCGATACCAGCGGCGTGGGACAATACAATACTGCGCTGTAATAATTCCAGCTCACCTGCATCAATGCTGGTGTTGGCCAACAAACCAAAACCCGTGTTAATTCCGTACACGGTGCGTCCTTCACTAAGCACTTTATCAACACACGCGGTGGCCGCATCGATTTGTGCTTTGGCACTATCGACCAGTGCAATAGGGCGGTGGGCGTAGTTAAATTCGCGCAGATCCGCAAGTGTTAGCTGGCCGGGTATGAGTTCAAATGTGTTCATGTTCTATCCTCGATTAAAAGCTGTGAGTGGTGCCCCCCTTTCGGAAAAGTATTGGGGTGAAGCTGAACCACCCCTCACAGACAGCGCAGGTAGTCCTGAGCCTCTTTGAAGCCCGGATATTTCATCAGCAAATGAAAATTTCGGGCTGGAAAGAAGCTTTTTAATATCATCACCCCTCCAACATCGGCAAATCCAGACCGTGCTCGCGGGCGCAGTCTTTGGCGATGTCGTAACCGGCATCCGCGTGGCGCATCACGCCGGTGGCGGGGTCGTTGTGTAAGACGCGAGCGATGCGCGCATCGGCCTCTGCACTGCCATCGCATAAAATCACCACGCCAGAGTGCTGTGAAAAGCCCATGCCGACGCCGCCGCCGTGGTGCAAACTCACCCAGGTGGCGCCGCCTGCGGTATTGAGCAATGCGTTGAGCAGGGGCCAATCGCTGACCGCATCAGAGCCATCGGCCATCGCCTCGGTTTCACGGTTCGGTGATGCCACTGAGCCGGAATCCAGGTGATCACGGCCAATTACTATCGGTGCCGAAAGCTCACCCGTTCTCACCATTTCGTTAAAGGCAAGCCCCAGTTTCTGACGCAGACCCAGACCCACCCAGCAAATGCGCGCGGGCAGTCCTTGGAACTGAATGCGCTCGCGCGCCATATCCAGCCAATTGTGCAGGTGTTTGTCATCGGGAATCAGTTCTTTCACTTTGGCATCGGTTTTGTAGATATCCTCCGGGTCGCCGGAAAGCGCCGCCCAACGAAACGGGCCAATGCCCTGGCAAAACAGCGGGCGAATATAGGCGGGTACAAAACCTGGGAAGTCAAAGGCGTTAGCCACGCCCTCCTCCAAAGCCATCTGACGGATGTTATTGCCATAATCCAGCGTTGCCGCACCGCGCTCTTGCAGACCCAACATTGCCTCGACCTGAATGGCCATGGACTGCTTGGCTGCCTTGACCACCGCCGCCTCATCGGTGGCACGCATGGCCTTGGCCTGCTCCATGGTCCAACCCTTGGGTAAATAACCGTTGAGCGGGTCGTGGGCGCTGGTCTGGTCGGTCACCACGTCAGGTATTACGCCATCGGCTAAAAGCTGCGGGAAAACGTCCGCAGCGTTGGCGAGCAGTCCCACCGATACCGCCTCGCCTCGGTTTTTCGCCTCTTCAATCATCGCCAGCGCCTCACTAAGACTAGTGGCTTTTTTGTCGACATAGCCGGTGTTCAGGCGGAAATCAATACGGCTCTCATCCACTTCCACCGCCAACATACTAAAACCGGCCATGGTTGCCGCCAGGGGTTGGGCACCGCCCATGCCGCCAAGTCCGCCGGTTAAAATCCAACGCCCTTTGGCCTCGCCGTCAAAATGGGTTTTGGCAACACTGACAAAGGTCTCGTAAGTGCCCTGCACAATGCCCTGGGAACCGATGTAAATCCAGGAGCCTGCGGTCATCTGGCCGTACATCATCAGGCCTTTTTTATCGAGCTCGTTAAAGTGTTCCCAGTTGGCCCAGTGCGGCACCAGATTGGAGTTGGCGATTAATACTCGCGGCGCATTTTCGTGGGTGGGAAATACGCCCACGGGCTTGCCGCTTTGCACCAGCAGGGTTTCATCGTTTTCCAGGCGCTTTAACACTTCCACGATTTTGTCAAAGCTCGGCCAATCGCGCGCGGCGCGGCCAATACCGCCGTAGACCACCAGATCCGTGGGGTGCTCCGCCACTTCAGGGTCCAAGTTATTCATCAACATGCGCAGCGGCGCTTCAGTCTGCCAGCTTTTGGCGCTGAGCTCACTGCCGTGGGGTGCGCGAATTACGCGGTTTGGGTCGGTGCAGTTCATAACAAGCTCCTGTTTTATGTTCTATAACTGTCTAAAAGGCCAAATGACCGCCCAGGCGGTAGCGGCTCCCGGGGTGATACAAACGGGCAAAGCTGACCAGCCCCTGAGTAGAATACGTGCGCCGGCTGATCTTCAGGCATGGCTCGCCCTGGTTTATCGCCAGAGCCTCACAAACCTTGCGCGTGGGCAATACTGCTTCGATCAAGGTGTCCGCTTCGGTCAGTGGCGCTTGCGCACTTAAATAGGCACTGGCGGTTTGGGCTGTAAAATCCCAGGACAGAAAACCCTCTGCCCAGGCGGGAAGAATAAGGCGCTGTTCAAACTGCAGCGGTATATCATCGGCAAAGTGAACCACCTCAAGACAATACAGCTCGCCACCTTGTTCGACACCTAAAACGCTCGCCTGATCCGCATCGGCGTGCATCGAGGTCTGACACAAAACCCTGGCGCAATAGCCTTGCCCGCGCTCAGCAATTTCCGTATCAATCGCGCGTACCGCAAACATCGAACCTACCGGGCGGCTATCCGCCACGAACGTGCCCGCGCCCTGCATGCGCAATAAATAACCCTCGTCAACCAGCTCGGTCACGGCTCGGCGCGCGGTCATACGACTCACCCCAAAGCGCTGGGCAAGCTGGTTCTCCGACGGTGTTTTACTGCCCATCGCCAACTCGCCGTTGTGAATCTGCTCCAGCAAAGCCTGTTTTATATCGGCAAAGCGCGCACCCATAGACCTGACCCATCATTTATTTGCCGGGAATTTAACCCAGCCAGCTTGTATATACAAGTACTGCGCCGTACACTGCACAAAAAAGACGGGAGATACTGTGATGGCACAACGCTGTGATTTGCTGATCAACAACGTCAATCTGGCGACCATGCAACGCAACGATCAAGCCTACGGTGCGATAGAAAACGCGAGCCTGGCGGTTAGTGATGGCCGTATCGTCTACGCGGGCAGCACACAGCATTGCCCCTACCAGCACAGCAGCCCCCTGGATGGACGCGGCGGCTGGCTGACCCCTGGCCTGATCGACTGCCACAGCCATCTGATTTACGGCGGCGATCGCGCAGGCGAATTTGAACAGCGCCTGACCGGCGTCAGTTACGAGGAAATCGCCCGGGCAGGTGGCGGCATCAAAAGCACCGTGCGCGCCACCCGCGATGCCAGCGAAAAGGAACTGCTGCAAAGCGCCACAACGCGCGCCAGACGTCTGCTGGAAGAAGGCGTGACCACCATCGAAATTAAATCCGGTTACGGCCTGGACAGCGACACCGAAAAACGCATGCTGCGCGTCGCGCGCACCCTGGGCGAGCAGCTACCCATCACCGTCGTGCGCAGCTACCTGGGCGCCCACGCCCTGCCACCGGAATACAGCGATGCGGACGCCTATATCGACTTTGTCTGCACGCAGATGATACCCGAAATCGCCGCCGAACAACTGGCCCATGCGGTGGACGTGTTTTGCGAAGGCATTGGCTTTTCACCCGCGCAGTGTGGGCGCGTTTTTGCGGCGGCGCAATCCCACGGATTGGCCATCAAAGCCCATGCTGAGCAATTATCTGACCTGCAGGGCGCAAAACTTGCGAGCGAGTACGGAGCGCTGTCGGTGGATCATATCGAATACTTAAACCCGGCTGATATTCCCGCTATTGCCGATGCGGGAACCGTGGCAGTGCTGTTGCCCGGTGCGTTTTACTACCTGCACGAAACCAAACAACCGCCAATAAGCGCCCTGCGCCAGGCGGGTGTTGCCATGGCGGTTGCCACCGATTTCAATCCCGGCACATCGCCCATCGCCTCTTTGCTAACCACCATGAACATGGCCTGCGTGCTATTTGCATTGACGCCGGAAGAGGCTCTGCAAGGCACCACTGTTAACGCAGCGCAGGCACTGGGACTTGGCGGCAGCAAAGGCCAGCTTGCGGAAGGTTTTGATGCAGATTTTTGCCTGTGGGCCATCAGGCGCCCCGCCGAGCTTGTCTACGGTATCAATCAACTTCGCCCAACAGCCATCTGGCAGGGAGGTCAACGTGTCACAGTCTGACTACAACTGGGGTGGCCGCACCGATACCGAAGACGGTCAAGACGGCTTGCGCTGGCATCAGGTAATTGCGAAAAATCCGCACCACAGTGACCCTGCCCTGCTCGGCTTTCCCTGCGACTTAGGTGTGGCCAACAACAAGGGACGCACGGGGGCGAGCGCCGGCCCCAACGCCCTGCGCGACGCCTTGGCCAACTGTGCCTGGCACAAGGACGGCCAGCTGTTCGATGCGGGTAACATCGACGTAGACAACGATCTACCAGCATCCCAGCAGCGCTATGCCAGTGCGTTAGCAGACCTGCTCAAACAGCACAAGCTCGTGGTCGGCCTGGGCGGCGGGCACGAAATTGGCTGGGCCAGTTATCTGGGTCTTGCCACCGCCTACCCGCACAAGCGCATTGGCATCATCAATATCGATGCGCATTTTGACCTTAGGAAACCGGCACCGCTGAGCAGCTCCGGCACACCCTTCTGGCAGGTTGCCAAACACTGCGAACAACAGGGCAAACCCTTTCACTACGCCTGCCTGGGCGTCAGTGAAAGCGCCAACACCCGTGCGCTGTTCAAGGTGGCCGACAGTTACAACTGCCCCTATCTACTCGACTATCAGTGCAGTATCGAGGCCGCCAAAGACAAACTCGCACCCATGCTCGCCGACATCGAGCTGCTCTACCTCACAATATGTCTGGATGCCTTCCCTGCGGCGATGGCGCCAGGGGTCAGCGCCCCCAGCGCGCTTGGGGTGCAGCCCCATTTTGCGATTGAATTATTGCAGTTTTTAAGTAATGCCCGCTCGCAATACCATTTTGAGTGGCCGCTTATCGACATCGCCGAACTCAACCCCAGATTTGACATCGATAACCGCACCGCAAAACTTGGGGCGCGTTTGGTGTTTGAAGGGGTTAACTGCGTGTTGTAAAGCGGATCATTACTCTCCCCAAAGAAAGAAGAACAGATGATGCCCTCATATCAGCTTGTTGAAAAAGCGCATGCTGGCCTGACCAAATGCCGAAATGAATATCTGACAGGGCTTGACCACCCTGCACAAGGCAGGTTTCTTAACAAATCACTCGAAAGCGTTTGCTTATAAAATCGCGGTTGTCTATGTTAGGCATTTAAGGCTGCGGTGACCAGCAGCATGCTGAAAAAGCCTCAGACGAGTGCAAGACAAGGCAGAAATGACCAAAAAAGCGGAGTTTACACGCAGTAAATATTGAGGTCATTTTTAACGCTGTATTGTGTCGGCTGAGTTTTCTGAACAGGCTGCTGGCGTTGCCACGGCGGTTTTCGTACGTTATATGACTAAACTAAGTAAAGAGTATCGCGCTAACATGATACGGCCACATCATCAAATTTCTACCACAGGTACCGCATCGCGGTTGCGCCGGTACCGCGGTGTTGTAGTGGCTGCCGCAATTGCACTGGGCGCCAGCGGTGCTCACGCGGGCTGGAATGACCAATACCTCGATGGCGACTTAAACATTGACGTCGGTGCCTACGGCACCCTGGGCATTACCGCTTCCGACTCCGATGTTTTCGGCTTTCGGCGCGGTATTTCGGCGATCACGTCCGCTTACAAGGGTGATATCGAGCCGCTTATCGATTCGAGTTTCAACCTGCAACTAACCGCCCGCTATAAAACCCGTATTGAAGCCATGGCGCAGCTAAAAGTCCGCGAACAGGGCGCGAATGATAAGCTGGGCGATTACATCCCCATCGCCTTTTTAACCTACCGCCATTCACCCAGTTGGAGCGTGCGCGCTGGGCGCATACCCATCGATGTCTTTATGCTGTCAGAAAGCCACGATGTGAGCTATGCCTATCCATGGGTTCGACAGATCACCAATACCTATGGTCTGTTCCAGCTCGATAGTTACGAGGGCATGGACGTAAACTACCGAAAAGCTATCAACGACGGCTTTTTAGAATGGCGCTTGTCTGCAGGCACCTTTAAGGCACACGTTTCGCTGTCTGAGCGTGAAGTGCTCCGTGCCAAGTTTAAAGACTACTACTCCACCATCCTGCAGTATGACAAAAACAACTGGCGCCTGCGCGCAAGCTACATGCAGGGGAACATGGACCACATGTTCTTCATCTCTGGTGCCAGGGAAGCTGCGCAGCGCTTTTTAGATGTCCTCCCTATACTCGGAGAAAAAACCCGCAGCATATTCTTGCAGGGCGTCCCATTCAATAGCACGTCGACAAGCCAGACTGCCATCGGTGCCAGCTACGAGAACAAACGCTGGCAACTGCAGGCAGAGAGCGTCTTCACTCGTGTCCAAGATGCCGAAACCGTCGACTTCAATTCAGGCTATGTCAGCGCCGCCTATCGGCTGGACAAATGGACACCCTACGCGGCACTCGCGCGCTTGCAATCAAGTGGACGACCAAGCGCCAAAGCGGCGTTTTCAGACCTTACGGACGAGCAGCATCGCGTATTAACGCCTCTGGCAGCATTGATTTCAAGCAGTGCCAACCAGACTACGTTTATCACCGGGTTGCGCTGGGATTTCCGCTACAACATGGCGCTCAAATTGCAGTGGAACCGCCATCGTATAGGGCGGCATGGTGGCTACCTTTGGCACCAGATACCCGGCTCTACAAAGAAACAGTACGTCAACACCTGGTCATTGAACCTCGACTTTATTATCTAAAGCAAGCTTGATGATGAACACGCCAGCACACATACAGCACCACCGCCCAACGACATCGAGGTCGTGGCGTATGCGTGTCAGCAGATTTTTGCTCCTTGCCGTGCTACTGACGTACGGTAGTCTTACACGTGCGGGCGACATCGCTGTAGTGGTCAACCCCGCAAACAATCTGAACTCCCTGACTGAGCGCGAGGTCACCGATCTGTTTCTCGGGCGCTACGTTGCATTTCCCGACGGCAGTGCCGCATTGCCGCTGGATCAACCGCTAAAAAGTGAGATCCGTAAACATTTCTACGAAAACCTCACCGGCAAAAGCGTGCGCCAGATCAACGCCTATTGGGCAAAACTGGTATTTTCCGGCCGCGCCACCCCACCGCGTTCCGCGAGACACAGTGACGACATCACCAGCATGATCAACAACAACCTCAATGCCATCGCCTACATGGATAGCGAGGATGTCACCGATGAGGTAAAGGTGATTCTGCTGATTCCTCACAAGAATACTGAGTAAGCCCGGTCAGCGACTTCCCGGCAGCGCATCGCGTTTTCCATCGCCCTTACCGCCAGCAACAAGCATGGCGCCGCTGGCCTGTTCCACTCCAGAAAACCCCATTTACTGATGAAAACTCCGGACTAAGCTTTGAGGCTCTACTGGCATCAAAGTTTGACATGCTTTGGTATTTGCCGTTTTAATGAACATCACAGACCTCAGCAATCGGCAAGTGTTAATGTGCTTTTTGTGAACTTAATCAGGAGGTTAGCACCCTTCAATTCGATTGAAGGCGAGTAGTAAACGGCCTGTTTGGCATACCAGGAACTAAGACAAAAGGTTGCCTTGTGTTATTTAATTCCCCAGAGTTTTTATTTTTATTTCTCCCGCTGTGCCTTTTTGCCTTTAGCTTTTCAGCAAAACACTGGGGCAATGAGGCGGCCATTGGTGTGCTGGTGTTCATGTCGCTGGTGTTTTATGCCTATTGGAACCCGGTGTATTTGTTACTCATCATCGGCTCAATGATCGCCAACTTCAAAATTGGACACTGGCTTGGCAAACAACACAGCAAACCCCTGCTTACCCTTGGTGTAGCCCTCAACCTGGGTTTATTGGGTTACTATAAGTACGCCAATTTCTTCGTCGATAACGTCAACTACCTGTTCAACGGTGACTGGCATATCGGCACCATCGTCCTGCCGCTGGCGATTTCCTTCTTTACCTTCCAGCAAATTGCCTATCTGGTGGACTCCTACCAAGGCATCACCCGCGAATACAGCTTTTTGCATTACGCCCTGTTTGTCTCGTTCTTTCCACAGCTTATCGCCGGTCCGATTGTGCACCACAAGGAAATGCTGCCACAGTTTGAATCGCGCAAACACTACACCTTACAGCGAGAAAATATCCTCATCGGTCTTTCCATATTTGCGGTCGGGTTGTTTAAGAAAACCGTACTTGCCGACGGCGTTGCCGACTACGCCAACCCGGTATTCAACGCCGCCGATGCCGGCCAGACGATGGACTTCTTTACCGCCTGGGGCGGTACAATCGCCTACACGTTACAGCTGTATCTTGACTTTTCCGGCTACTCCGACATGGCCATCGGCCTCGCCCGGTTATTCGGCATCATCCTGCCGCTGAACTTCTACTCCCCCTACAAAGCCGCCAATATCAGCGAATTCTGGCGGCGCTGGCATATGACCCTGTCGCGCTTTCTACGCGACTACGTATACATTGCCATGGGCGGCAACCGCAAGGGCGAAGCTCGGCGCTACTTTAATTTAATGGCAACCATGTTTTTAGGTGGTCTGTGGCACGGTGCAGGCTGGAACTTCGCCATCTGGGGCACACTGCACGGTGGTTACCTGGTCGTACACCAATTGTGGTCACAGCGCCTGAAGACATGGGGTTTTACTCAGTTCGACAAACTATGGTATCGCTGTTTCGCATGGCTGGTGACCATTATTGCGGTGATGGTGGGCTGGGTGTACTTCCGCGCGGTCACCTTAGAGGGCGCCAACACCATGCTCACCGCAATGGCTGGTATGAGCGACATCACCGTGCCCAACGCCATTTACTCGCGCCTGGGGCCGCTTGCCGATCTGCTTGGTAGCGTCGGTATCACCGCTAACGAAAGGGGCGGCAGTCAGTTTATGCTGACCTGGTTATGGATTGCCTGCCTGACCCCCATTGTGCTGATCATGCCAAACACGCAGGACATGTTCGCCAAGGTACAGTTTTCATTATCAAAACTGTCTTTCGAGCGCCACGACACCTTTTGGCCGTTGCGCAATACAATGAAAAAACTGAGCTGGCAACAAACCGCGCGCTGGGCAGTGCTCACAGGTTTACTGTTTAGCCTGTCCGTATTGACGCTAACTCAAGTCAGCGAATTTATGTATTTTCAGTTTTAGAGGCCAGCCATGAATTACCTGCGATTGTTTTTTATCACCTGCCTCATAACCCTGGGACTGTGCGCCGCCGTCAACTGGTTTGTAGACCCTTACGGCATGTTCTGGTCACCGCGCGTGACAGGTGTGAACACGCATAAAATCGAAGCCGGCAAACGCTCCAGAACCATCAAACCCGAGCGCTTGGCGAAATTAAACCCTGAAATCGCGCTGATTGGCAACTCCCGTATTGAAATGGGCATCGCCGCAGAATCGCCGCACTTTGGCAATACCTTTGTATACAACGCCGGCATCCCCGGTATCAAGCTGCGCAGACAATACGATCTCGCCCGCGAGCAAATTGATAACAACCCAAACCTGAAATCTCTCATCGTCAGCTTGGATTATCTGGATTTCCTCTATCCTCAAAGCGCTTTCTTAGATACAAACAGCCCGCTACAGAAACAGAGCAAGACAGGCTGGTTTGACAACGCAAAAGAGAGACTAAAAACCCGCTTTGCTCTGCTGCTTTCAATCGACACGCTGATATCCAGTATCAAAACGCTGACGATGCAGAACGCGGAGGAAAACTACGTCACCGAGTACGGCACCAACATCGCCGACGGCTATTTGAGTATTATGCGATGGGAAGGCATTAAGCCACTGTTTCGACAAAAATTAAAACAAATCAATGGGCTCCTTGACAATGACAGCAAGCGACTGGATTTCGGGGACATCACGAAAAACCCCGGGCTTGTTCACTTAAGTGCCCTGCTTGCAAAGGCACAAGCGGAAGATGTTTCCGTTACACTGTTTATCAGCCCCTACCATTACAGCTATTTGTATGCGATCAAGAAAAATGGTCACTGGCCTAAATTCAATTTATGGAAAAACGCACTGGCAGAGCTGCCACAAGTAGCCGACGGCAGCGTAACATTATGGGATTTTGGCATTTTTAACTCAACAACTACCGAGAAAGTCCCCCTGGACAAGCCAAAAACATTAATGCTTTGGTATTGGGAACCAGCGCACTATCGAGCAACCCTTGGTGAAAAAATGCTCCCCATTTTATTAGCCAACGCAACGGCGGGCTCATTGGCCGTACCATTGACACCCGCCATCATGAACAAGCATGTCCGCGAACAAAACGAAGCGCTTAAACAAACCGAGGCGCAGGGTAAGAAGTTGCTACGCGATCTCGGCATCGAATAAGCAAACCTAAGCTCTATTGAATGCGCAAAACTTTATAGCCCGCACCCGAGTTAAGCCTCAAACCAGCAATGGTCAACAGGCCATTGCCATCCACCGTTGCCGTGCCGGATTGCTCTCCAAAACACCTCATCAGGCTGGTCTGGCAATTCCGGGCCAATATTTTTTTGCGCTACATACTTCAAGGGTATAACAATAGCACTGGCAGTATCAGCAAGCCCTGCGTAGTTCCAGCTTATACCGCGGTTGTGATAACCGCGCTCAGCACCGTGATAGTTACTGCTATTGCGGGTAATAACCGGCAAAATCCTATCTAAACTGACATCTTGATTACTATCTAACCAGAGGTCGGTACTGAGTGAATAACCGCTCTCCCTGGTGCCATGCCCACTTTTTAACCATACCGCAGAACAACTGATTTTTCTCTGCTCACAAATATCCAGAAATTCCTGATCAAAAGTACCTAAGGAGTCATTAGAACCGCCGCGCCAGTTAAAATGAATATCGACAATTTTACGCCACTGCTTACGCACATCAGCACTATCTAAAAGCTCATCGCCCCATAAACGCCGCATTTCTTTGCGCTGAGTTTTTGGCATCATCATACGGGCAATAATGGCGTCAACCACAGCAATTTTATCTTGATACTTAGGCAACACCATCGCCTGATGCATAACACCGGCACCACCCAGGCTTTTGCCTTTAAAATGAATACCTTTTTCCAGCGCTATGCCAGCGCCGTATTTTTTAAGCAAATAGTCGATACTGGCAGCTATTTGGTTGCCGTTGTAGTTTCCGGGTTTGCCCACGCCATTCCCGGAATAAACCCACCAACCCCCTTTGTTACCTTTGTAGTTCTGCTCAACATTGTGAAGCTCTACAGTATTGTTTAAATAGTGAAACGATGAAGCACCCTTCACGTAACTACCCGCACCGTTATCGTAGGGGTGTAAATACACCAGCAAGCGCGCCGGGTTCTGCGCAGAAATATCGGCGGGAACAACATAGGAAAATGGATAGTCGATACCATAAGGCGTGTAAACCGGATTATTATCAACATCGAAGTTACACAAAAACCACTGAAATTTCCCAGAACGCAGCGACAAGCTTGGCTGATCAGGGCATTCAATGACTGACGGCTTAAGCTCATCGTACGGGGCAAAATTCCAAGTAGATGCGGGAGCAAGCGATGGCTTGGTTAACGGCTGTGTTTGCGCTGACTCCGTGGCAGGGACTTCGCGAACACCGTTGCGAATCTCTTTATAGAGCGCCCAATTATCTTGCGCAGCGGCGTGACCTGTGAATAACAGAGTCAAAGTCGCTAAACGCAACAACACAGCAAATTTTGTCAGAGCTTTCTTTGTCATAAGCAAATACCAATACTTGTTTTTCCTCGGGTGTTACGTGGATACGCGCATTAATTAACCCGCCATCTTGTAGAAAGCCATCCCGCTAAGGATCTGGCTGGAAAACACAGCACAGCATGCCGCAGCAGGTACAATTTTTCCAGAATAAGACTATCGACGTTAGGCTTGTTGGCAATATTTACACTGGGCGTTTTCATCCGCCCTCAGCCGGAAGGGAAAAGCCAGGAAAGGGAAAGGGAAGTGCAGTTTATACGCCCGACTCACTGTCGATACCTAACGCCCGCAGTAGCTACGGTTTGAATGATTTTGGGCAAGATTCGAAGTCATTTTTTTCGAAAAACCATTTAGGCACAGTTTGTGCGTTTATCTTGCCTGTCATTCATTACATAACTCATTGATATTAAATAAACAATAGCGGAGTGGTCGCCGTACTGGTGAAATATCCGGGCTAGTATCATCAAAAACTAAAATCCACCACCAGAGACAGCGTATCCACCCGTCGCTCTGGCAGTGCTCCTTGCATTTGCATCCACATATAGGTGTGTCGAGGTTTAGTAAAGCGCCTGTCCCACTGAACTTTAAGGTCCACACTTTCGCCGGCATCCCAGCGTAGACCGAGGGACAGAGCGGTTTGATCGGCGCTGCTGCGCAATGTATTCAGCAAGGGTCCGGCCACTTTCAGCACCTCATCGTCGATGCTCTCAATGGAGGCAGGCACATCCCTGGAACGCCCATAAATACGCGCGACGACCGCATAGGGCGTAAACCGCTCAAATTGCCGGCCAACGCTAACATACCCCGTATAAAACGTGCGCTCGTACTCCAACTTGGCGATTTCTGATTGCGCAATCCAGATGCCGTCATCGTAGACCAACCCGGCGCTGTACTGCCTCACGGTTAAGCCCACTTGATCCACCCCAATGGCGCTTTGAAACAGCTCCGGCGGGATATACTCAATAGCTGAAGCAGCACCCTGAAACGCT
>PDWI01003284.1_pt1 | contig 31215 bp, 28 predicted proteins | sample 1430891 | NCBI WGS metagenome assembly PDWI01 (sample SAMN01162508, study PRJNA174530) | Oral metagenome, whole genome shotgun sequencing project. | biome: Marine environment; feature: Marine mammal; material: Swab sample of the gingival sulcus; isolation source: swab sample of gingival sulcus... | reverse complement strand
TCGTCTTTGCTTTTTCATAATTCCTCACTGTAATCAATTGAGGAGCTATTCTTCAATATACAACTTAACTTCTGGTCCTAATTATGGGGACCACCTCTTAACCAAAGGCAAGGTGGTGTGTGTCTGAAGAGCAGAAACTGTTGCACAATTGAGGAAGATGTGCAGGAAATAGTGTATCTGAAACATTGCGGTAGCCAAAATGCAACCTAAAATGGGAATGGGATAATTGACGGGTTGATTTTTTTCCAGGTCTTCCTATGGTCTTAAGTCAAGAAGAAATGATAAAACACACAGCGTTGTTTTATTAAAACCCAATAGTTTCAAGAGGAACCAATATGCTGCCAAGTGATAAAATCGATAAAGCGTTTAAAGCAATTTGTGAGGAAGCAGATAAGTTGCTGAAAAAGGATATTTCTGAAAAAATGGAGAAGCGGATTAAAACCATTAAGACCATTGCCAAGCACCAGAATGATGTGCGTGGAATGTCTGGCGGCTGTAGTCACGCGTCAAAAAACAAATGCAAAAGTAAAAACTAAGCCTTATTTTTTGTCTTCACCGGTACGGCTCAACCGTACCGGTTTCTCCTCTTCTCTCACCTAAATACCTGGGCAACAATGTTGTGCAGGTTCTGTTGTTGTCCATATACAGACTCTGCCAAGGAGAACTGGATAAGAGCCCTGTCCAGGTTTTGTCCCTGTCTGGTCGTTTTAAAATAGATGTCTCCATTGAGATGATCGCTAAAAAAGCGCACCCCCAACTCAAAACAAATCGCCCCAACCGCATCGGGTAGGTAGTTCAGGTCTGATGAAGTAAGCAGGTCTGGTGCGTTTTTCCTGTACCCCTGCAATGCAGCTTGAAAATAGTCTGCAGAAAAAGTGATGTCTTCATGTTTTGTATACTCCTCTCCACTTTGGTTGCAGCAGGAACGCAGACAATCACCAAGGTCATGGAGGAGCAGACCTGACTGGACAGTGTCCAGGTCGATGATGGAGATGACCTGGTTACTGTTTTCTGCAAAAAGGAAGTTGGAGACCTTTGGGTCACCATGGATGACCTGGTGGCTCAAGGTTGGTTGGGCTGCCAGAAATTGGTCGATCTGTGGTTGAAGCCTGGTAACAAAGGTTGTGCACTGCCTGGAGAGGTCACAGGAAAATGTTGTACCTGCAAGTGCCTGTTCCAATTTTTTGAGATAGACAGCTGTGTTATGAAAATCAGGCAGCGGCTCATGGAAGTCGTCTGCAGGCAGCTTATGAACTGCTGCATGAAAAAGCCCCAGCATGGCTCCGATACCTTCAGCCTGCTCTGTGCTGGTGAGTTGCTCCTGGGTGCGCGAGCTATGGATATAGGAAAAGCAACGCCATCCATCTCCATGTTCGTCCAGGTACAATTGCTCTCCACCGGAAGAGGTGAGGAGTTCCAGCAACTCCCGGGGGGTATTGGTCTGTCGCTGGTATTTGGTCAACCCTTTCAGAACGTGCCGAATATTTTCCATAACCAAATCAACCCGGGGAAAGACAGCCTTGGGTACCCGCTGGAGGACCACCCGTGAATCGGGTGCAAGAGTTACCAGCCAGGTATCATTGATCTTTCCCTCTCCCAATGGCTCAATGCCAGCCACTTGTGCGTCAGAAAAGAAAAAATGAAGCGCTTGTTCAAAGGGTACCATGGAACATTAGCTGTCCTGCTCCGCCATGGGCGGATATTTTATCTGGTTGAGCTTCATTTTTTCCGCTGCTGCAGCAAGGAGGTCAATATCCAATCGGTCAGCGGTTCGGACCAGATAAATCAACACATCTGCCATTTCGTGGGCGACCTCCTTTTGCTCTTGAGGCGAAAGGTTGTAGCTCTCCTCTTGGGTCTTCCACTGAAAATGTTCCAGTAATTCAGAAGCTTCCACGCTCAATGCAGCGGCCAGGTTTTTAGGCGAGTGGTACTGATCCCAGTTTCGCTCACCTGCAAAGCTGCGCAGGTACAGAGCGAGTTCCTCTAAACTGGTAAACAGGTTGTGTTGTGCCATGGTCAGTTGACCACCCGTACTGGCTGGTGCTGGAAAAATCCCTGGATGTTCTCTATGGTTTGCGCAACAATTCGGTTACGAGCCTGGAGGCTGCCCCAGGCACAGTGGGGGGTAATGATCAGGTTGGGAATGTCATCAGCCAGCAGTGGATTATCTGCATCAGGTGGCTCCTTGGTGAGCACGTCTGTTGCAGCACCTGCTATGGTACCGTTACGCAGTGCATCAGCCAGGGCTGCCTCATCAACGACCCCACCGCGAGCAGCGTTGATCAGGAAGCTGGTTGGTTTCATCACGGCAAGTGCAGCACCATCAATAACATTGCGAGTTTGCTCGGTCAGGGGACAGTGGAGGGTGAGCACGTCCACCTGGGGAAGCAGCTCATCAAGTGGCACCCTCCCTTCCTGGGTTATTCCAGGACGCTCCCCAAGCAAGATTTTCATATCAAAAGCCTTGGCAAGCCGGGCAACACCTTTGCCCAAGGTACCATAGCCCAAAATCCCCAGAGTCTTACCTTTGAGCTCCACAATAGGGTAGTCAAGCAGACAGAACTGGCTGGACCTGTTCCACTTGCCGTCAGCCACTGCCTGGGTATAGGGGATCAGGTTGGTGTGGAGCGCTAACAGCGTGGTGAACACATGCTGGACAACAGAATCTGTCCCATAGGCCTGGCAGTTACACACTGTGATTCCAAGCTCACGGGCAGCCTGAATGTCTACATTGTCCGTACCAGTGGCCACCAGACAGACAAGCTTCAGGTTGGGTGCTGCGTTAAGAATTTCCTGAGTCAACCTGACCTTGTTGACAATGATCACATCAGCATCACCGATACGCGAAATCGTTTCTTCTGGTGCAGTTTGGAGGTGGTGTGCAAAGTCATCAAAAATCCCGGCAAGTTGGGACAGGTCCAAATCAGCTAAGCTTTCGCTATCTAAAAAAATGCCTTTCATATGTACACCATTTTAAGGACGGGATAAAAATTTACCAGTGGAGGACAAAAGAGAATCTTTTTCTCCTCTAATTTCCTCATTTTTACATTTTTATGCCCAAAACGCCAGGAATAGCGTTACTTGTTACCGACAGGAAGCAAACGTTCCAGCTGCAATTTCCTTATCAATATCTCCCAGGGCACGTCGCATCTGCTTGAGTGCCTGGCGAATCCTGTTTTCGTTTTCAACCAGAGCAAGCCGCAGATACCCATCACCCTCTTCACCAAAACCAGCTCCAGGGGCAACAGCAACATTAGCCCGGTCCATCATTTCAATGGAAAATTTGACGGAACCCATCTGGCTGTAGGGCTCTGGTATTTTGACCCATAAAAACATCCCAGCCTTGGGTGTTTCCACTTCCCATCCCATACGGGTCAGCCCTTCACACATCACATCACGCCTGCTCTGGTAGAGGGCCGCCTGTTCAGTGATGGTGTCATCGCAATCGCGCATGGCAACAATACCCGCGATTTGAATGGCTGAGAAAATACCGTAGTCGTAATACCCTTTTATTTTTGACAATCCTTGGATCATTTGCAGGTTTCCCACGCAATAGCCCAGCCGCCAGCCAGCCATGTTGTATGATTTGGAAAAAGAGCCAAACTCTACCCCCACATCCTGACTTCCCTCCACTTCAAGAAAACTGGGCGCTACATAACCGTCAAAGGTGATTTGGGAATAGGCAAAGTCATTGATGACCATGAAATCATATTTTTTTGCCAGCTTAACCACTTCCTTAAAGAGCTCTTTGGAGGCCAGGGTACCGGTGGGGTTGTGCGGATAGTTGAGCATCACCAGCTTGGGTCTTGGATAAAGCGATTCACACATCAAGGCTATCTGCTCAAGGGACTGTTCCTCGGAGTTGAGGGGAACCCTGAGCACATTGGCTCCGGCAATGACCGCTGCATACACATGGATGGGAAAAGCAGGTGCTGGAACCAGCACGGTATCTCCAGGGCCAAGCAGTGCCAGACACAAGTGCGAGATACCTTCCTTGGAACCAATGGTACAGATAACATCATCCACCCCGCTCAGTGCAACGTCGTACTTTCGCTTATAATACAGCGCGATTTCACGTTTGAGGTTTTTCATCCCGCCTGCCACCGGATAGCGATGGGTTTTGGGATCCATGGCCACTTCACACAGTTTTTCCGTGACCTCCTGTGGGGCAGGATCAACAGGGTTTCCCATGCCCAGGTCGATGACATCCTCTCCCTGCCAGCGTTTTTCCATCTTGATTTTGTTTATCATACCAAAGAGGTAAGGCGGAAGATGGTTCATCCTGTCTGCAAATTTGATGGTCTGGTTCTCGCTCATTTGTGTTCTCCTTCCACATGGCTGTCGATTGTACAATAGAGGAACATCGCTTAGGGCCCAGGCTGTTTCAGCAATAAAAAAAGCCTGAACCGTTTTGGTCCAGGCTGAAACGACGCCATGGACCAGGTGGATGGTCCATAAGGCGTTTGACTGCTTTCTTTGTCTTATAAAGGAGCTGTCGGGTGCCAATGAACCACGTTCATGGCCGCCGCCGCTCCCGCATGACTGGTTAAATACATAATGTTTTCGCAGGTTAAGTTTACAATTGAACATGCATGATACGGGATTGGTGCGCGGCTGTCAACTGCTGTCAGCACGTAATTACTCAAAGAAAGCCAGTTTTTTAAGCAGTTCACCAAAATCGCGCTGGTCAAGCCGGGTGAGCCCAAGCTCGCCAGCAGCTTCCAGGGCCTGCCTATACTCTGTGGAGGAAATGGAGCGTTGCAGCTCAGGTAGATGGGCAACTTTGCCGCATGGTCGATACTGATCCATGATGTTGATGTAGGTATCTTTTGAGATTTCGTTGGCAATAAAGGTGAGGATGGAGCGGGTTTCTTCTCCAAGCGCCGGCATCAGCAGGTGACGGACAAGTACCCCCTTTGCCGCAATACCCTGTTCACTGAGTTGCAAATCACCGGTTTGAGCGTGCATTATGGCTAGCGCTTCCTGGGCTCGTTTGGGATAATCCGGTGTGCCTGCATAGCGTTTGGCAGTTTTTGGGCTCCAGAACTTGAAGTCAGGCATGTAGATATCTACCACACCATCAAGCAAGTGCAAAGTTTCAGCATTGTCATAGCCGCTTGAGTTGTACACAATGGGCACAGCCAGCCCTTTGGGAACTGCAAGCGCAAGAGCTGCTAGAATCTGAGGTACAACATGGCTTGGGGTCACGAGATTAATGTTGTGGCATCCTTGTTCCTGCAACTCCAGCATGATGGTTGCGAGTTGAGCAGCGTCCACAGGAACGCAGGGAGCAACGTCATGGCTGATAGTATAGTTCTGGCAGAAGGTACAAAGAAGGCTGCAGCCACCAAAGAAAATCGTTCCCGAGCCTTTGCTCCCCACCAGAGGTGCTTCTTCTCCAAAATGGGGACCATAGCTGGCAATGAGCGCATGTCTTCCAGTTTGACAGATACCTGTTTCAGCAGATAACCGGTCAACTCCGCACTGACGGGGACAAAGGTTGCAGGAGCGCAGGAGTTTTTTTGCTGCTTCTGCCCGCTGGGGGAGCTTACCTTGGGCAAATAGACGCTGCACCTTTGTTTTTTTAACCGTGGAAGCAACCATGTTGTGTGTTGAGAGTACCTTGCATTATAGTAAGGGAACAGTCTTCAAAGTATAAAAAGGGAATGCGGCTTTGTCGACAAGATCACGTAACCGAGAACTCTACTGTTGCATTATACGAAATATGTTATACATGTGGGCGTTCAGATGTGAGCGATTCAAACCATAATGAGAAGGAGCCGAGAATGGCTGGAAAAACGTTATACGACAAGCTGTGGGAAGCCCATCAGGTGGAAGAACGGGCTGATGGTACATCACTTATCTATATAGACAGGCAGTTACTCCATGAAGTGACCTCACCCCAGGCATTTGAAGGATTGAGAATGCAGGGCAGGAAACCATGGCGCACCGGAGCTAATCTGGCAACCCCCGACCACAACGTACCAACCACCCTTGCGGAAAGGAACTCCGGGATTGAGGGCATCCAGGATGCTGTTTCCCGCTTACAGGTGCAGACTCTGCATGATAACTGCGGGGTATTTGATATTCGCGAGTTTGGTATGGACGATGAGAGACAGGGGATTGTCCATGTGATGGGACCAGAGCAGGGCGCAACCTTACCCGGTATGACCATTGTCTGCGGCGACTCGCATACCTCTACCCATGGCGCCTTGGGAGCTTTGGCTCAAGGTATAGGGACATCAGAGGTTGAGCATGTCCTGGCCACCCAATGTCTTATTCAAAAAAAGATGAAAAACATGCTGATTAAGGTTGAGGGAGAGCTTGGACCGGGCGTAACCGCCAAGGATGTGGTGCTTTATATCATCGGCAAGATCGGTACCGCAGGAGGCACAGGGTACACCATTGAGTTTGGCGGGTCAACCATTCGTTCGCTTTCCATGGAAGGCCGGATGACCGTATGCAACATGGCTATTGAGGCCGGAGCACGTGCCGGGTTGGTGGCTGTTGATGAGAAGACCATTGCATACGTAAAGGGTAAGCCTTTCTCTCCCAAAGAAGACATGTGGGACAAGGCCAAGTCCTATTGGGTTCAGTTGGTTTCGGACGCGGATGCCGTGTTTGATGAGGTTGTTGAAATCGCTGCAGCTGATATTGAACCGCAGGTTACCTGGGGCACCTCACCAGAGATGGTAACTGCAGTGACTGCTACTGTACCAAAACCAGAAGATGGTCAGAATGAAACCCAGGCAGCAGGTATCACCAGCGCCCTTGAGTATATGGGGCTTGCTGGAGGAGAGCATATCACAGACATTCGTCTGGATAGAATTTTTATAGGCTCCTGTACTAACTCTCGCATTGAAGATTTACGTGCTGCCGCAAAGATTGTGGAAGGGCATAAGGTTGCTTCTTCGGTGAAGCAGGCCTTGGTTGTCCCTGGTTCCGGGCTGGTCAAGAAGCAGGCAGAAGAGGAAGGGCTGGATGTTATTTTTAAAGAAGCTGGATTTGAATGGCGTGAGCCTGGGTGTTCCATGTGCCTTGCCATGAATGATGACAAGCTCGGTAATGGAGAGCATTGCGCTTCCACCTCAAATCGTAATTTTGAGGGACGTCAGGGGTTTGGTGGCAGAACCCACCTGGTAAGCCCGATTATGGCAGCAGCAGCAGCTATTGAAGGCCATTTTGTTGATATCAGAAACTGGAAGGGGGTGCAGTAATGGAACCATTTATCAAACATATAGGCATTGTAGCGCCCATGGACCGCGCTAATGTGGATACTGACCTTATAATTCCCAAGCAGTTTCTTAAATCAATCAAGCGTACCGGTTTTGGCCCTAACCTGTTTGACGCCATGCGTTATCTTGATGAAGGTGAAGTGGGAATGGATAACTCCAGCAGGCCGTTGAACAAGGAGTTTGCCTTGAATCAAGAACGGTACCAGGGAGCATCCATACTGCTGGCACGTGAGAATTTTGGTTGTGGTTCCAGCCGGGAGCACGCACCGTGGGCCTTGCTTGACTTTGGAATTCGGGTGATTATTGCCCCAAGTTTTGCAGATATCTTTTTTAATAACTGCTTTAAAAATGGTATATTGCCGATTGTCTTAGCCGAAGACATTGTGGAGAGCCTCTTTGCTGCTATGTATGACACACCTGGTTTTGAGCTTGAAGTGGACCTGGAGGGTCAAACCATAAACACTCCGCAAGGTGTAGCTATCAGCTTTGAGGTTGATGCTTTTCGCAAGCATTGTCTGCTTAACGGCCTTGATGATATCGGCCTGACACTGGAGAAAAAGGAAGCGATTGCTGCCTATGAGGATCAGCAAAAGCAGGTTACACCTTGGCTGTTTAACTGAAAGAATAATGCCCCTGAGAGTATTGAGTAACTCTCAGGGGATGATATTTTGTAACCAATCACGAGGTCTGTATTTCAGTGTTATTCTCTCACCATTGATGTGCAAGAGAAGGGGAGGGAAAGGCTAGCAAAACTATGTACTGACAAGCGTGAACTGGAAGTCTTTTTATACCTTACAGATCCGGCTGGGATGGATCATCCATATCCTCATCAATTTCCTCATCGTCTTCTTCTTCAATATACTGCTCTTCTTGTTCCTCATCGTCTTCATCGGGCGATATTTCAGGAGTTGGTTTATCGTCCTGAGTCCGAATTGCCTTAGGAATCTTTGATTCAGGGACTACAAATTCCCGGATTTTTTCAATTTCATCAGCAAGGTCTAACTCTGCCTGGCAGATTTCACAGTCTTTTACATGCTGATCAACAAATTGCATCATTCGTGCAGGTGCCATGGTTTCACTTTTAACACGAAGGTACCAATCTTTGATGAGTCGAATCAGACGTTCACATTCCATAAATGTACCGGTAAATCTTTAACGTGTTGATATTGTTAGTAAGTTTATATGGTAACCGTTTGTTATGGAGATGATTATAATAAAAAGTTGTTTTTCAGGCCAATAAATATTACTTTTACAGTCTCTTTCTTTTGCGGAAGTGGAAAGGGCACTGGTGGCTCTCCCGGACTTCAAATCCGGTGTGGGGGGTTAATGACTTCCCAGGTGGGTTCGATTCCCATGCACTTCCGCCAATTCTTGAGCTATATCAAGTCGTTAATGTTTATGGTTACTCTTCCGTGCCCACTATCTATGTGCAGCGCTATGGTGGTAACTGAACCAACACTCTTTCCTGCATACTTTTGTAGAGCGAAAAATGCACCTGTGATCCGTCACGCAACACCCCTTAAATCAATGGAGTAAGGTGTGACCATAACCGCTGTACTTCTTGTGATCCTTTCAGCAACAATGCATGCGGGATGGAACCTCTTTTCAAAAAGTCATTCCCCTACCATTGGCTTTTTCAAGCTTGCCACCATAGGGACCATCCTGTGGTTTGCACCGATATTGTTCCTCACTTGTGATCTGCTTCCCAAGATATCGTTGTTTTTATGGGGGGTACTGCTCGTTGCCGGTTTTTTTCAAGCTGTCTACTATGCTGGCCTTGCCGGGGCCTATAGCCGGGGCGCACTTTCTATTGCGTATCCGCTGGCCAGATCGATCCCGATCTTGCTGCTCATGGCATTGACATATGGTATGGGGAAAGGCGATGATTTTACCCTGACTGCGGTGCTAGGTATGTTAGCTATTGTGGCCGGGGCGTTTATTTTGCCGATGAACTCGTTTAGGGATTTTCGGTTGAGTAATTTCCTGAATCCGTCCTGTGCGTTTACTGTTGTGGCAGCAGTTGGTACTGCTGGATATTCATTTGTAGATGATATTGGAATGGATATGCTGGGGCTGGTGCCTGGGCCAGCTGCTGGTTGGGCTCGTGCGCTCCTTTATCTCATCCTGGAGGGCGTGTTTACGCTCTTTTGGCTTCAGGTCTTGATGTTCTTTCTTGATCGCTCTACTGAAAAGTATAGAGCTGAGAGAAGCGGGTTGCTGAAACCGGCGTTTGTGGCCGGGCTTGCCATAGGTGCTACCTATGGCATTATATTGCTTGCCATGACCTACGTGACCAATGTGAGTTATGTTGTCGCATTGCGGCAGCTCTCAATACCAATTGGAACTGTTTTGGGCATATTTCTTCTTAAAGAAAAAGGGTCAACACCTCGTTTTGTCGGGTTGACCATCCTTTTTGCTGGTCTTGTTCTCGTGGCAATAAAGTAGCGCAGAGGAAGTTCCCTCCTCTTTTGGGAACTACGAGCACGGGATGATGGTAAATGAGTCAGGATGCTTGAATTCCCAGTGGACATCACGAAGGTAGTCTGCGGCGTCCAGAGCTTTGTTCTCTCTGATCAAGTGAAGAAAGACCTTATGCTCGTCAAGATTTTTTTCATTCCACTGCCTGCCGTAATCCCGGCGGGGAAAGTCATACAGCTGCATTTTAAGGTTGTTCACATATTTGAGCATACGTTCATTTTTTGACAACTGCAGAAAGACGTCATGAAATTCAACGTTGGCGCGGTTATGTCCTGCAATATCGCCTGCCTCCATTGAATGTTCCATTTTCTTGTTGCACATTTCCAAACGCTCAAGCTCTGCTTTGCCGATCTGATCAAAAACCGAAAGCAGGATTCTGGACTCAATTCCACCCAGGATTTCGTATATATCCTTTACATCATCCAAGGTGAGGGCGTTAATGATGACACCTCGCTGTGGCATAATGGTCACAAAGCCATGTTCCTGGAGAATCAGCAGGGCCTCCCGCAAAGGGGTGCGGCTGATACCGAGCTCGTCAATGAGCTTGTTTACACTGATAGCAGCTCCAGGTTCCAGTGTACCCAGCCGCATCTGCTCCTGGAGATAATCATATACCTGTACCCTGAGCAGTTGATTTCCTGCTCGTGCTCCACTGAACATTTGGATTTTCCTCTTTGTTAGAGGTGATTACAGCTTATCAAAAGGTAAAAGAGTCGGTATGAGGCTCTGCTGCTTGTAACACCGTTGACCTGTATTGGTCAACGGTGTTGCCTGCACATCGTAACGTGAGCTTGGATGTTTTCAGGTTATGAAGCAACGCAGCTTCGTACTGAATTATCGCCATCTTTCTTGGCTCCGTCTTCGGTAACGCCCTCAGGAGGCGTAAAACGGACAGTTGCTACCTTGTTCTGGGTGAAGAAATCAATACCATCTTTTCCCTGGACTTTATCTGTACCAAGATGGGAATCCTTGATACCGCCAAATGGCAGGTAAGGATGCGGTGCGCAGATGCCAACATTAACCCCAACCATACCCACGTTGGCTTCTGCAATGAATTTCTCTGTGTAATACTGATTCTGGGTGAAAATACACGCACCGTTACCAAAATCCTGATTACGGATCAGCTGCAGGGCGTCATCCAAATCACGAACTTTCATGATGGAAACAACAGGGCCAAATATCTCTTCCTGAGCGATTCTGCGGCATGGAGTGACATCAGCAAAAATAGTGGGTCCAACAAAGTAGCCGTTTTTATTGGCTTCTGGAAGTTCTGGGTTGCGGCCATCAAGAAGCAGTCTGGAGCCCTGCTCAATTCCTATTTCGATATAGTTTTCAATATTGGCTTTAGCTTTAGCTGAGATTACTGGTCCCATATAGACATCTGGGTCCATTGCATCACCTACGGTAACATTTTTAGAGGCTTCCATTACCCGCTCAATAAGCTCGTCATAGATTTCAGGTACAACGGCTACCACTGAACCGGCAAGGCAGCGCTGACCTGCAGAGCCGTAACAGGAATGGAGGAAGTTCTCGATGAAAACATCCCAGTTAAGGTCTTCCATTGCAACCAGAAAATTCTTGGCACCACCAAGCAGCATGGAGCGTTTCCCGCCACGACCGCAAGCCTCAGCCATTTTCTTAGCGGTATTAGTGGAACCAACCAGGCAAACACCACTCATCTTTTTGTTTTCATACCAGGTTTCTGGAATGGAACGGTTACCATGGACAATATTGACAACTCCAGGAGGGAGCCCGATTTCCTGGAAGATTGTACCCATCTTCTGCATAAACAAAGGAGATTGAGTAGATGGCTTGTAGATAAAGGTGTTTCCAACACCAATGGCATAAGGAATAAACCAGCCGAAAACAAGAGCAGGGAAGTTAAATGGTGCAACACCGCCAAACACACCAAGAGACTGCTTAACAACCCGGCCGTTGATGTTGTCAGCAATGTTATCTAGGGTCTCCCCCTGGATCAGGGTTGGAATGGAGCAGGCAGCTTCAAAAATTTCAACAACCCGGCGCACTTCACCACGAGCTTCACTGATGTGCTTGGCTTGATCCACTGCAATAGATACAGCCAATTCCTCTTCTTTATCTACCATTGCCTGACGCATTGCAAAGAGAAAACGCATTCGTTTGGAAAGAGACTGCTTTCTCCAGCTTTCATAGGCTGCGTACGATGAATCAACAGCTGCTAGAGAGGTCGCTTCAGAGGAAAGTGGTACCTCTCCGATTTCTTCTCCAGTGGAAGGATTATACAGTGGAACATATTCCACATCTTTTTCCTCAACCCACTCGCCGTTGATGAAGTTTTTAATTCGTGTGAATTCTACCTTGCTCATGGTTACTCCTCCTGGCCCAGCATAATTGTTGGCCTTGTCTGTTCTATGTTGTTTTCGATGCATCTAGCGGTTTCTGAAGAGAGACGATATATCAGAAATAAACGCCACTTGAAATATTAGTATACTAATATATTAGTCAAGACAAATCTGTCAAACATTTTTGAGGTAAAAGCCGTATTTTTCTTCACTTGAAAAGGTTTGCGCTGAGTGTCCAGCGCTGTAATAGAATGGATTGACCACCTGATTGCTTGTATTGGCAGGTGGGCTTTGTGGAAAGAAAAAAAAGCGTGTTTGCGTTCGTTACGAACGCAAACACGCTTATACAGCTAGTCAGCTAGCACGATGTATTTTGTTAAATCGATTTACAAGCGACCTTTATCCCTGAGGAATTGCTTCCAAAGCTCAACGCCCTTAGCGTTACGCTTGGATTTTGCGGCAACTTTAGGCCAAACTTCTGCAATGGCCTTGGCACGCATTCTTGCGACTTCCTCATCAGACATTGTGATAACTTCACCACCAGCGTCTTTCAATATCTGAAGTGCTTCATTAACACCTTCTGTATGGAGATTAGATGTTTCAAAGTAGGTGGCTTTAAATACACCGTTGATCTTATCTCTTTGCCACTGGGTCAGCTTATTCCAGGCGTCGAGGTTGATAAAGATTTCCTGATGCTGGGCAGGGCACCAGCCTGGCATGGATGCATATTTGATAACTTCCTGGAAAGCCATGTCATCAATTCCGCCGGTATCCCAGTAGGTACCATCAATGGTTCCAAGCTTGATAGCGGTGTAAATGTCGCCACCACCCATGGATACAGGAGCGCCGCCCATGGCAGCATGGAACAGACCTTGAGGTCCACCAGCTCTCATTTTCTTACCTTGAAGGTCTTCGAGCTTCTTGATGGGGAATTTGGTGAACATGGCGTTAGGACCTTGATTTGTCCAGCCAGCCCAGTGGAGGTTACGCTCATTTGCAGCTTCCTCAACGAGTTTACCAATTTGGTATTTATCGCTACCAAACATGGCTTCCCATGCTTCTTCCTGGTTGTTAGCGCCCATGGCCATACCGAATGCCAACATACCTTCAGGCATGTCTCCACCATAAACGGTTGCCCAGCCTGCGTAACCGTCAATCATACCAGCTGCGGTAGCACCGAAAGCCTCAGAACCAGAGGTGATAGCACCAGCAGGCTCAAGCTTGATTTTAACAGTACCTTCAGTGGCCTCTTCTACAGCTTTGATCCAAGGTACAACGCCTTTACTCCAACCAGCATCAGAAGAGTCAAAGCAGGGTTGGAATACCCACTTCGTTACCTTGTTAGGCTTGCCTTCTTTGGATGCAGAAATTGCAGGGCCAGCTACGAGCATGGAGCAACCAAGTGCTGCTGCTGCCAAACCCATTGTCAGTTTTTTCATAATAACTTCTCCTGTATCTTTGATTATTGTTGAGTAAAAAGGAACTACATCCTGCAATTCCGTTATTACTATGTTGAACGGTCCTAACATAGAGGACCAGGTACAACCTCGGTTACCACAAACGTACTCATTACGCTGTGGGTTTTTCACCAGTGATTACGGTGATAATATCCTGAACCAGTTTTTTAAAAACTACCAGAACCATAACCACTGCGGAAATTGGAATAAAAATTTTCAGTGGGTAGATGGGAATAGGGATACTGGTCGGGGTCATTTGTTTCATCTTGAGTGACATCATCCCTGCGTGCCAGCCTTTCCAAACCAGGACATACAGAAACATGAAGGTGAAAACGACGGTGATGATATCACAGACCGCCTTCTTTCTATCTGAAAAGTTGGCATAAAACAGGTCAAGTTTTACAAATGCGTTATCGTTAAGCGCATATACGCCACCAACACAGGCTATGAGTACCATTGCCACCTGAACAGTGGTTGCAATCCAGAGTGATGGTGAATTAAGGACATAGCGCAGAAATACATCAGTTACACCCAGGAACATACAGTACATCAGGAGCATCCAGCCCATACGGCCAAAAAGTTCAGCTATCAGGTCAATTCCTTTTTCAATTATTTTCCAAGTTTTCATGGCAACCTCTTCTATATAACGTTGATTGTGTAGAATTTTTTCAGTTAATCCAGGCTATTAGTTGAGCTTGGATGGCAACCAGGTTGCTATTTCCGGGAAGAAGAAGATAAGAGCCAGTCCAAGTAATTGGAGCAGAATAAACGGTCCAACTGATTTGTAGACGTCTCCCATGCTGACATCAGGAGGTAAAACACTTTTCAGCCAGAAGAGAACAAACCCAAAGGGAGGAGTCAGGTAGGCGATCTGGATGTTTACGATAAAAAGTACACCAAACCAGAGTTTATCAATACCAAGCTCATTAATGATAGGAATATAGAGCGGGGTACATAACATGATGATAGCCCAGTCATCCATTACTGTTCCAAGGAGCAGGATGATAAACATCATCATCAGCAGGATGCCATGTTCGCCACCAGGCATGCTGAGAACCAGCGAGGTCACCAGCTCCTGACAACCAAGAGAGTTAAAGATGTTAAGATAAATATTAGCCCCAATCAGAATCCACAACCCCATACCGGTTAATTTTACAGTGGTCTCAAGGGAATTTCTCATTACTGTCCAGGTGAGCTTGCGGTAAATAATATTGATGAGCAACGCACCTGTGGCGCCAAATGCAGCAGCTTCTGAAGGCGTTGCAATACCACCCCAGATAGCACCCAAAACCAGCACGATTAAGATCAAAAAGGGCCAAATACCGAGTAGAGCAAAAACTTTTTCTTTAACAGAGAAGCTTTCTTCTGCAGGCAGTGCAGGACCAATATGTGGCTGCATCTTGCAACGGATACCGATGTAAATGATATAGAAGGAAGCTAGCATAAGGCCTGGGATTAAGCCGCCTAAAAAGAGGCCGCCAATGGATACCTTGGCAAGCAGCCCGTAAAAGATAAACGGAACACTGGGAGGAATGAGAGCGCCAAGGGCACCGCCAGCACCAATGGAGCCGATGGCAATTGCCTTGTCATACTTATATTTGAGCATGGAAGGATAGGCGATTTGTCCCATTGTAATGGTTGCAGGCGGAGTAATACCGGTAATCGCAGCAAAAATGGTACACACCATTACAGTACCCATTGCAAGCCCACCTGCTATATGACCAATCAGTTTATAGACAGCATCATAAGCAGCCTCTGCTATTCCAGAAAATCGGATAAGACTTCCCATAAAGAGAAATAGTGGGACAGTCACTAAGACCCCATTCCACGGGGTGTAATAAAAGGCACTGGGGATGGCGAGAAGGGAACGTGGCTCGAAAATGGCAGCAAAAAGGACAGCCGTACCACCTAATCCCAAGGCGACTGGTAGCCCTAAAAAGAGCCCCACAAACAGGACGCTGAAATACAGTATAGTTATTAGTTCGATACTCACAGTTCCTCCTCTTAAATCGTCATCATGTGATAAGAATCCACAACAGGCTGGGAAACTGAGTATCTTGTCCGCCTGTTAGTGAAAATGAAAAGGGCAAAGGGTAAAAACGTTGTGGTGGAAAGAGAACTTAATCCGCTCATACGATTAGCTTTGCCTTATATGTGCATGCGTTGTGATTTTAACCCAAAATCGACGTGTAAAACGTCTGAAGGTGAATTTGGACTGGGTTAAAAAGGGAATAGAACACCTTGGTGGCGGAAAAGGGAAGACGTATATGGGTGCTGGGCATCATCGCTGATAGGCCTCCAAGGGGCTTAGATGTGCTTTGATTGTGGTTAATCGTATCATCTGATACCTGATATATCAGATATCATGTGTGGTGTCAACATTTTTGAAGGCGTTTTTTTTGTGTCGTAAAAACAGTAAGTTATGGTAGAGAAGGCTCGAACATGAAGAGTAAGCAAATTGTTGTGAAAACCAGGGCAATTGTCAGGATTTGGGGTGAGGGGGTAACATTACTTAACCTTGTAAAAGGAGAGTATATAGTCCTGATGAAATGTAAAAGACCAGTGTTCTTCTTGTAAGATACGGGCAGCTTCGACACCATTGCCATGTTTCAAGCACTCAATTATTCGAGTGTGTTCTTCGCCGTTTTTTAATTCCCACTCTGGGATAAAATTGTGTCTGGGAAAATCGTAGAGACGATGTTTGATGGGGAGGATAAAATTTTTAAGCATGTCATTGTCAGAGATTTCCAGGAAAGTGTGATGAAATTCCAAATTGCTCTCAAAGAGGTTTGTAAAATCACCCGTATTTATCTCGTTGCTCATTTTTTGATTTATTTTTTCCAGACGGTCTATCTGAGCCGTGGTAATCAACCCAACTGATTCACGGATAATATGGGCTTCGATGAGCCCAATGGCATCATAGGCCTTTCTTACGTCTTCAATGGAAAGCTCATTGACCAGAACGCCGCGTCTTGGCAGGATAGTGACAAACCCTTCACATTCCAGGTGGATCAAGGCATCGCGCAGGGGCGTTTTGCTGATCCCTAGCTCCTTGGCAATTGCACCAATATTAATGGTTGACCCTGGGGTGAGGTTACCGCTATTCATCTGCTTGCGCAGGTAGAGGTAAACGTGTTCACTCAAGGAAGAGTATTGTAGTGTTCTGACCATGATGTAAGACCTTGTATGATAAAACGATACGACAATAGGTTGAAGACCGCCTATCGTTCCATTTTTCTTTGAGAAAGTCAATAAGGGGCTTTCACATCCAATGGGAGAGAAGAAAATGGGAAGCTGATCACGGGCACTTTATCTTTACCCGAACATGCTATCCCGCATACTCCTGTAAATAAAAAAGAGTTTTTGTACAAGAAGAAGCACAAGTAACCTGTTACATGTCAGAAAGAGAGAATAACACTGAAGTACAGATCCCGTGGTTGGTTACGATAATGATGCTATTTGTAATCTGCTGTATTTATTTGCGGAAAGAGGTTGAAAAATGGTTTTTCCGCATCAAAGGACCAGTGGGTTTCCTGGAGAAACCTGGAAGCTCCTTTGTGGTCCTGCTTTTTGATTAAATCAAGGAGGATGTCATGCTCCATGCAGTTTTTCAGACCCCATTCTTTGATTTGGCTGCGCCTTCTGAAGTCATCTAAACGGAGCTTGGTAAGATACATAATCTTCTTTAAAATCTTGTTGGTCGACAACTCGGTGTAGATACTATGAAATTCAAGATTTTGGTCGTACATGGTACTGAATGCATCATGGGAGAGGCCTTCCTTCATTGTTTGATTCAGGGATTGCATGTGTTCCACATGGGCAGGGGTAAGTTTGTCCATTGTTTCTGCAATAAGGTATGACTCAACCAGGCCAACGGCTTCATAAGCTTCCCTGATGTCATCCAATGACATCTCATTGACGCGGACTCCTTTACGGGGAATGATGGTCACAAAACCATCACTTTCCAGCTGAATAAGTGCGTCTCGGAGCGGGGTTTTACTGATACCAAGCTGGCGACTTATTTCACCAAGATTGATGGTTGCACCAGGTTGCAGGCTGCCCTCACTCATTTGCTGGCGCAGGTAACCATAGACCTGTTCACTCAATGATGAAAATTGTAGGGTGGGATGCATCCCGAAATATTGTGCAAGTTAAAGGGGAAAAAATTTCCCCGACCATTAAAAATGGTCGGGGATCCGGTAAAAACAGGAGAACTGCTCCCCGATTAGAGGAACTGCTCTACTGGAGTGTATTCAAGATCAAAGGCTTCTGCCACTCCCTTGTAGCATACTTTACCGTTAATGACGTTAGCACCAAGCTTGATTTCGTTGTTTTCCTGCATTGCTTTTTTCCAGCCCTTGTTTGCAATTTCAACTGCGTATGGAAGGGTTGCGTTGGTAAGCGCAATGGTGGAAGTACGGGCAACCGCACCTGGCATATTGGCGACGCAGTAGTGGAGTACACCGTCTATGGTGAATACAGGATCTGCATGGGTGGTAGCTTTAGATGTTTCAAAGCAGCCGCCCTGGTCGATGGCAACGTCAACCATTACAGCGCCATTTTTCATTTCAGGGAGCATATCTTTGGTAACCAGCTTAGGAGTTTTGGCACCTGGGATAAGAACTGCACCAATAACCAAGTCTGCCTTGAGTACGTATTCCCTCAAAATTGCAGGGTTGGACATAATTGGGTATACATTTGCAGGCATTACATCATCAAGGTAGGCAAGTCGCTTGAGGCTGGTGTCAAAGATGTAGACCTTGGCACCAAGTCCGGCAGCCATCCTGGCAGCGTTAATCCCTACAACACCGCCACCAATAACAACTACATCTGCAGGAGCAACGCCGGTTACACCGCCAAGCAGGATACCACGACCACCTTGAGGCATTTCAAGGTACTTGGCACCTTCCTGGGCAGCCATACGTCCAGCTACTTCAGACATGGGAACAAGCAGAGGCAGGGAACCGTCTTCTTTTTCAATGGTTTCGTAGGCAATATTGATGGAATTAGCTTTTATCAATGCCTTGGTTTGCGGTTCATCAGCTGCAAGGTGGAGGTAGGTGAAAACAATCTGGCCTTCGCGGATGAGATCATATTCTGATGGCTGGGGCTCTTTTACATGCATAACCATGTCACACGCACCGTACACCTCAGCTGGTGTATCAACTATGGTAGCTCCAGCAGCGACATAATCTTCATCTGGAAAACCAGCGCCAGCACCAGCATCTTTTTCAACAATGACTTCGTGGCCATTGGCAACCATGGTGCTAACACCAGCAGGAACCATGCAAACACGGTTTTCAAGTACTTTAATTTCTTTTAAAATTCCAACTTTCATGAGCTATCTCCAAAAAAGGGGGCGGTTAAGAGGTTTACATTGGTTTCCTCTGCTTCAGAGGAAACCAATTGCTATTTATACGCTACATAGGGCAAGTAACGCGTTCTCACCCTATCAGAGACAAGATCAGGGTGTTACTTAAGCACCTTGCTGTGGCTTCATGTCAGCCTTGTCGATTCCAGCAACAACTACAGGCTTCTTCATTGCGTCACGACGGAAAGGTTCGCCAAGTTCCATGTTGGTGAGCACTTCGATGAAGGTGGTCTTACCCTCTTCCATCTGAGCTTTCACGGCAGCTTTCAGGGTCTCGGTGAGTTCTTCCATGGTATGAACCTGAACGCCTTCAACACCGCAAGCTTGAGCAATTTTAGCATAGTTTACGTTGCGATCCAGCTCGGTACCTACGAAGTTATCGTTGTACCAGAGAGTGGTGTTACGCTTTTCAGCACCCCAGTGGTAGTTACGAAAAATAACCATGGTTACTGCTGGCCAGCTGTCACGTCCACAGGAAACCATTTCGTTCATAGAGATACCGAAAGCACCGTCACCAGCAAAACCAACTACGGGCACGTCGGGTTGAGCAACTTTAGCACCACAAATTGCAGGGAAACCGTATCCACAAGGTCCGAACATACCAGGAGCGAGGTATTTACGACCTTTTTCAAAGGTTGGGTATGCAGCACCGAGTGCGCAGCTGTTACCGATATCACTTGAGATGATAACATCTTCAGGTAGAGCTTTTACGATGGCACGCCATGCCATACGAGAGGTGATCTTATCTGGATCAGCTTTTTGAGCACGTGCATTCCAATCGGTACCTTCGTCGTCTTGTTCGTGATCCATCGTAGCGAGGTCAGCTGCCCAGTTAGCTTTAACTTCAGCGATAACTTTTTTACGCTCTTCACGATCAGCATCACCGGCATTGTCTGCCAGTTGTGCAAGAATACCTTGAGCAACTTTCTTTGCATCACCTACGATACCAACAGCAAGCTTCTTGGTCAGGCCGATTCTATTTGGGTTGATGTCAACCTGGATAACTGCAGCATTCTCTGGCCAGTAATCCAGACCGTATCCTGGCAAGGTGGAGAATGGGTTCAGGCGAGTGCCCAGTGCGAGAACAACGTCAGCTTTAGCGATCAGTTCCATTGCTGCACGGGACCCGTTGTACCCCAGTGTTCCGGTGTGCAGCGGATGAGATCCTGGGAAAGAATCGTTGTGCTGGTAACCACAGGCAACAGGAGCATCAAGGCGCTCGGCAAGAGCCTTACAATCATCAATTGCACCACCAATAACAACACCGCCACCAGAGAGGATTACCGGGAACTTGGCGCCAGAGAGCAGCTCAGCAGCTTTAGCAACGGCATCGGAACCACCTGCAGGAAGTTCGAAATCAATGACGGTTGGAAGCTCAATTTCAATTTCCTGGGTCCAGAAGTCACGTGGAACGTTGATTTGTGCAGGGGCAGAAGCGCGCTTAGCCTGGATGATAACGCGGTTCAGTACTTCTGCAACACGAGCTGGGTGACGTACTTCTTCCTGATATGCAACCATATCTTCAAAAGTAGCCATCTGGGGTACCTCCTGAAAACCACCTTGCCCCATAGCCATGTTAGCAGCTTGAGGGGTAACAAGAAGAAGTGGGGTGTGGTTCCAGTATGCGGTTTTAACTGCAGTGACAAAATTGGTGATACCAGGACCGTTTTGCGCGATCATCATGGACATTTTGCCAGATGCGCGGGTGTAACCATCTGACATCATACCAGCATTACCCTCGTGGGCACAATCCCAGAAAGTAATTCCTGCTTTGGGGAACAGGTCAGAGACCGGCATCATTGCAGAGCCGATGATGCCAAAAGCGTGCTCAATGCCATGCATTTGAAGAACTTTGATAAAAGCTTCTTCTGTGGTCATTTTCATTTTAGCCATTGTTTTTCTCCATTAGATGTCTGTTTGTTTATCTCCTGGTTGCTTTTCATGCGTAGAGTAACAACCGAATTAACTATAGGTATCTGATATATCAGATACCACATATATGTCAAGAAAATTTAAGGTAAATGTAAAAAAAATCTTGCCGTGAATACAAGTGCAAAAACAACGGAATAAAAGGCAATAATGAGGAGGAAAAGGTGCCAGCAAAGTAATTGAAACAGGAGCTGGAGTTGTTTTTGCAATGGAAGGGGAGAAGAATTCGGGCCGGAAGAAATCCGGCCCGATTGAAGTAAGGAGGGGTTAGCTGCGAATCTGGTAATGCATGGAATTAACCGAGGTTGGCAAGAGCGTTGTCGATTGCATCGACAATAGCGTCTATATCTTCCTTGGTGGCAATAAGCGCAGGGCTTAAGCAGATTGTATTGTTATAATCCCTGAAGGAACGATTTGTACGGCCAATGATAACGCCTTGCTTCATGCAATCACCTGCAATGGCCATGGAAACACTTTCTTCAACAGGCTCTTTTGTTTTGCGGTCTTTAACCAGCTCAAATCCGGCAAATAATCCCTTGCCGCGAACATCGCCGACTATTTCATACTTGTCTTTCAGGCCTTCAAGGCGTTCTCTGAGATGCACGCCCAAAGTGGTTACGTTTTCAAGCAGATTTTCACGCTCGATAATTTCCAGGTTTTCCAGAGCAGCGGCAGGACCGGCTGTACAACCACCAAAGGTAGAAATATCACGGAAATACCCCATACGTGGATCATCATCTTCCTTAAAGGCTTCAAAAACAGCCTCAGTGGTCACGGTACACGAGATAGCGGCATAACCTGAAGCAACACCTTTAGCCATGGTAACGATATCTGGTTGAATACCATAATGCTGGTAGCCAAACCATTTACCAGTTCTACCCAGCCCGCAAACTACTTCGTCTATGTGAAGGAGTACATCGTACTTCTTGCAGATTTCTTGAACACGCGGCCAGTATCCTTCAGGTGCTTCAATAACACCGCCACCAGCAGTGATTGGCTCAAGGATGATTGCGCCAACGGTATCAGGTCCTTCTTCAAGGATGACCTTTTCGATCTGGTTTGCAGCCCAAACGCCGTAGTTTTCAAGGTCTGCACCTTCCTGTGCGCGATACTCACAACAATGCGGAACTTCTACAAAGCCAGGGGTGAAAGGACCGTATTGGTTTTTACGTTCGAATTGACCAGTAGAGCTCAGCGCTGTGATGGTAGTTCCATGGTAGTCGCGCTCTCTGTACAGAATTTTATTTTTCTTGCCGCCGTACTTCTTTGCTGCAATCTGACGAACAATTTTATACGCTTTTTCGTTGGCTTCAGAACCAGAGTTTGAGTAGTAAACACGGCTCATGCCTGGCATTTTTTCAATAAGTTTTTCAGCAAACTGAGCAGCTGGAACGTTACCCACTGTTTGGGCAAAGTAGTTCATGGTGATCAACTGGTCCCGTACTTTATCTGCTATTTCGGTACGACCATATCCAACATTAACGGTCCATACGCCACCTGAAACAGCGTCCAGATACTCATTTCCTTTAGCATCCCACACTCTCAAGCCTTCTCCTTTAACAATTACCATTGGGTCACTGTCTTCAAAAGGCTTGTGGTTGGTGAGGTGATGCCAAACGTACTTTTTGTCACTGGCAACGGCGCTGCCGGTTTCGTTATTGGTTGCTTCGCTGTTCATGTGATACTCCTGCTGCTTAAAAAATTTATAATGTATTGATGAGGATGGCCTGTCATTTAAAAAGCTGTAAGCAGGCAATTTCCACTGCTAATAATACCCTTATAGGTATCTGATACATCAGACATCAGGTTTGGTCAACAAAAATTACTCTTTTTTTGTGTAAAGTGATTTTTAAAGGGTGGTAAAAAGATCCGTATAACTCGTGGTAGTTTTGTGTGAAACCGATAAAAAGTTTTTCTTGTAAAATAACATAGTTCTAAAGAAGTAGTTTGTTTAATTATTTGTTTTTCTTGGAAATTATGAATTCTTTCAACGCCTTTATTTAATCGCCAATTGGGATGCTTTGATTTTAATTGTTTTTTGATGATTCGTTTGATATCTTTCTCTTTCATAAAGCCTCTTTTTTGGGAATGAATTGTGTTACATTGCCTTTTTTCCATCTTAGAGGCTTTTTCTATTTAACTAACTGTTTTATTAAAATATTCTGCATTCCTTCCAACATCTTTAACACAATATTTAATCGTTTTACTCTAGAGACCAGACCGTCATGACCACTCATTCTGAAAAGATTATCATTCTTGATTTTGGTTCACAAACCACCCAGCTCATAGCCCGTCGGATTCGTGAACAAAAAGTGTACAGTGAAATTCATCCGTATTCCATTCCTTTAGAAGAACTAAAAGCTCTCCAGCCAACTGGTATTGTGCTCTCCGGTGGTCCTGCCAGCGTTTATGATGACGATGCACCCATAAGTGACCCTGGTGTTTTTGAGCTCGGTGTGCCGGTGCTAGGCATCTGCTATGGTGCCCAGCTGATGATGGTGCAGAAAGGTGGTCGGGTAGAGAAGGCGGAAAAACGCGAATTTGGTAAGGCTGAGCTGAAAATCGACTCTGCAGCAGGTATCTTTGCCGGGATGGAAACCTCACCAAACCATTACCAGGTGTGGATGAGCCACGGCGATAGGATTGAGGAACTGGCGCCAGGTTTTGTGGTCACCGCTACCAGTGACCACTCTCCTTATGCTGCCCTGCGTCATGAGTCAGAGCCCTTTGTCGCGGTCCAGTTTCATCCTGAAGTTGCCCATACCCTGATCGGTAATGATGTATTGCGTAACTTCATTTTTACTCTTTGCGACTGCAAGGCAGAGTGGACCATGCATTCCTTCATTGATGCCACGGTCAAGGAAATTCAGCAAAAGGTCGGCGATGAGAAGGTTATCTGCGCTCTTTCGGGAGGGGTCGACTCCTCAGTGGTTGCGGCCATCATTCACAGGGCTATTGGTGATCAGCTTACCTGCATCTATGTGAACAACGGCTTGATGCGAACCGGTGAGTCCGAGTCGATCCTCAACTTTTTCAGTCAAAAAACCGACCTCAAGGTCATTGATGTGAATGCTGAATCCTTTTTCCTTGAACGGCTGAATGGTATTGCCGATCCTGAGGAAAAACGGAAACGCATCGGCTTGGGATTTATTGAAATTTTTGAGCAGGAAGCTCAAAAACTGGGTGATGTACAATTCCTTGCCCAGGGAACCCTTTATCCTGATGTGATTGAATCAGTCACCTTTCGGGGTAAGGCTCCCATCAAATCTCACCATAATGTTGGCGGACTGCCTGAACGGATGAAGCTTGATCTTATAGAGCCGCTCCGGGAGCTCTTTAAAGATGAAGTCAGGGCTCTGGGTCTTGAGCTTGGGCTGCCAGAGGAAGCTATTTACCGCCAACCTTTCCCTGGACCAGGGCTTGGCATCCGCATTATGGGTGAGATCACTGCCGAGCGGTTACATATTCTTCGCCAAGCTGATGTTATCGTCCTTGAAGAAATGCGTGATGCTGGATGGTACCGTAAGGTATGGCAGTCATTTGCCGTGCTCCTGCCTATCCAGACCGTTGGAGTCATGGGTGACGGGCGTACCTATGAACATGTGATTGCGCTGCGTTGTGTTGATTCTATTGATGCGATGACTGCTGATTGGTCACGACTTCCTTATGAAATTCTGGGTAAAATTTCCAACCGGATTATCAATGAGGTTCGAGGAGTCAACCGGGTCGTCTACGATATTTCTTCCAAACCGCCGTCCACCATTGAATGGGAATAAGATACGAGAGGAAAAATGTTAAAAACAGGCATCTATGTTGATGCTGAAAACATCAAAATGAGCGGCGGTTATGGCATGCGCTACGATGTGCTTGTCGACCTTGCAAACAGTGGCCGTTCAGCCATGTTGCGTGCTAACTGTTATCTGGCAGAAGACCGGGAGCGCACCCAGCGAGACCAGGAGTACCGCCAGAAGGTGTATTCCTATCATAACGTGCTGCGTCAGTGCGGCTTTAAGGTCATCAAAAAATATGTCCGCCGCTATCAGGATGATGAAGGCAACATTACCACCAAGGCCAATGCAGACATGGACCTGGCCATTGATGCTCTGCTCCAGGCGCGCAATCTGGACCGTATCATTCTGCTCACCGGTGATTCTGATTTCATCCGCCTGGTTATCGCTCTCCAAAACATGGGCTGCCGGGTTGAGGTGATCGGGTTTCATAACGTCAGCCATGAGCTGCGTGAGGTGGCTGACAGTTATATGTCCGGGTTCCTTATTCCTGGCTTACTGCCTATCAACAATGGGTATGGCTACGACAATCAAGAAGGTTGGCAGCGAGGAACTGTTGCCAACTTTAACATGGAACGCGGGTTTGGCTTTTTCCGCTACTTCACAATAAAAAAACAGGAGCTCGTTCCTGAAACTATTTTTTTCCACCTTTCCAAATCCACACTGGCCTCTGAGCAACACTTTTTAGATCAGAACAAAATTTTTGAATTCCGGGTGGTTGAAAACCCTGCCAATGACAACCGTTCAGAGGCGTGGGATATAAAGTTGCTCAAGGAAGCGTAAGGCTCTCTTGAATAATTGCTTTGTAACCAATCACGGGGTTCGTACTTCTTCATTATTCTCTGCTTCTGAAGAGCCTGTGATCAGTTACCTGAAAAGACAAGGGAAATAAAAGCATCCCTTATCTGGCTAGCTTTTCCATTTATAACCATCATGCAGAACCACCCAGATTGAGGGGGAGATGAAGTTGGATTCACTGGAGACCGTTATCTGTTGCTTTGATGGCTGTGAACAGATCTTGGTATTCAACTGTTCTGGATGCCAAAATTAGCCTAAAAAACGAAGAATTTGATTCCGTATTTGTTCTATCTCCTCCTTGTTGTACGAAGAGTTTGAGATCCATTGTTGTGCATCAGCCACAATTATTTTAAGCGAATAGGTTGTGCCGTTCTCATCGCCTTCATCTCTATGAATACCGATTTCTTTGATATCCCCAATCGGGTATTCATGCACTCTCCCCCGGATTAGCGGAGATTTCTCAGCATACACAAATAGATCATTTTCCTTGTCAAAACTCATCCATGAGTTTGGCCCGAAAATGGCGTAATAAAATCCATATGCACTAATACCCATAGCCATGACAGCAAATACCATCCCGGCAATAAAGAAAAAATTTTGAAAATTCCATTGGGGTTGAACAATCAGTTTATAGGGTGCCATAAAAGGTATGAATGAACCAATGAATATCAGAATCCTGATACCCTTTGACAAAGGAGAAAAAATTTTAAGGTAATTCTTTTTTTCTTCAATGATAATCTGCATAGTTTACCTTGTATCAAGAGCAGACAACTCGTGCTGATAAGACATTTTTAAAGCCGCTCTTTTTTCGAAAATCCCGGCAAAGTGAATTTGAGGGTTACCTCCCCTGACTCCTTATCTATGGTGACCAGTTTGTCGCTCTCTTTTGCAGGCTGGAGTTTTTCTCCGGTTGCCATTTCCAGCAGGCCGCTAAGAAAACCAAGTCCCTGGTTAAGCACCTCCTCCATATGTACAGGTTCTCCGGTTTTTTGTTGCGGTTCAGCGGTTTCCTCGGAGGCTGAAACACTCTTTTCATCCTGGTTTTCCTCTCCTATATAGTCCTCTTCCCTGTCATCCCTGCCTAGTATTTCAGGATTCAGAAAATGCGGGGTATCTTCCGGCAGTTCTTCTGGAGGTTGTGATTCGACTATGGGCTTTTTTTCTTCACCAATCATTTGGCGGAGCTGTTCCACCATCTCCTGTTTTGATTTCTGAGTAAGCAATACTTCGTCCTGACCATCATCAAAGACCCCGTTGAAGAGATCACCTTTCAGCTTGATGCCAGCCATTATTCGTTCTTCAATGCTGTCCTTTGCAATCAGATTAATCACGTTGATGGATTGCGCCTGCTGACCAATTCGGTTCACCCTGCCGATCCGCTGATGTAATTTAGCTGGATTCCACGGTAATTCAAAATTGATCACACAGTCTGCTGCCTGGAGGTTAAGCCCAGTTCCTCCGGCATCAGTGGAGAGAAACACCTTGCACTTAGGATTGGTGCTGAACTCATCGATAAGCGGCTGCCGCTTGGGAACAGGTACTTTCCCGGACAACTCCACAAACGGGATGGCACGGCGGGAAAGCTCCTTACCTATCAGCATGGTCATGGTGGTCCATTCGCTGAAAATGACCGCCTTACGGTCTTGCTGCTGCAGGATTTCGTCTATTATATTTCCAAGCTCATCAAGTTTTGGGGAAATATTGGTCTCCCGGTCAATCAGATACGTTGTATCACAGACCTGCCGCATTTTCAGGAGCAGAGCTTGAATCCGCCGCATGTCAACTGGGGTAAGAAAGGGCTTGGAGATGATGGGCAGCAGTGCCTGGGAAAGCCCTGCATGAATCTCTCCCTGCTCAGCATGGAGGTCAATATAGTAATCGTTAACCACCACTTCTGGCAGCTGGTCAATGACCTCCTCCTTACGGCGTCTGATGACCAGAGGCTTCAGCTTTTCCTGCAAGGATTTTAAATTGGTATAACCGAGAATATCTCCCTTTTTGTTGCGATTGAGGAAGAAGTGATCAGCAGCAAACTGCCACAGCGGGCTCAACAGTTCTGGATCAAGAAACTGGACCAGCGAGTACACATCTTCAAGCTTGTTTTCCAGTGGCGTCCCGGTGAGAATGATCGCATGCTGGCGGGGCAGGCTTTTGATTGCCTGGGCAGTTTTGGTTTCAAAGTTTTTGATACGCTGGGCCTCATCAAGGATAATGAGATCCGGTTGAAGATGCCCGATAATGGTTACATCACGAAGTACCGCCTCATAATTGGTGATCTTAAACAGGCTGTCATTCTCGCGGTACTGGAGTTTTCTTTGCTGCGCAGAACCAGCGATCACACAAGCTTGCTGATGACTGAAACGCTCTATTTCCCTTTTCCACTGTTCTTTTAAGGAACTCATGGTCACAACCAAAACGGTCCTGAACCCAAAGAGTTCACTTTTAGCCACCCCAAGCCCGATTGCCTGTAAGGTTTTTCCAAGCCCCATTTCATCGCCAATGAGCACAGCTTTTTTGTACAGCCCAAACAGCATTCCTTCTTTCTGGTACTGGTATGGAGCAACTTTGAGATATGTGGAGAAATCTATGGTCTCCCCGGTGGCAGCTACCTTTTCCAGCTCATCAGCAAGGGCCATGGAGTCGAGCTTGGATATGACCGACTCCTGAACGCGAACCCGCTTGTAGCTTTCCAGACGGTTGAGGTACGCAATAAGTTCCAGTGGGGATTTTTTTATAAACACCCCATCGCTGTTGAACAGTTCTTCAAGGAGGGCTTGCAGCTCTGGCTCCAGGTTGGTGTATTCGTGGAAAAGACGTGGTGCTGCTGAAGCGCTGTCCCAGTAAATATCGATGTAGGGGAAGTGTTGTTTGTTGAGCTGCGTGGAAAATCCTTTTTGCTTTGCCAGAAAGTTCCCGGCAAAAAACAGGTGTTTGCAGGTGCCCAGTTTGTTGGACAGATAATCCGGGCAGGAGCAATGCCCCTGGGGGATGGCAGGGTCATGCAGGGTTACCTGGTATTGTTTGCCTTTTTTGGTGGTGACCAGGTGATCGCCCTTGAGCATATCACCTTTGATGAGGGCGAATTCTTCACTGCGCCCCCTCCGGTCCCGGTCCTCAAGAGCCAGCGCTTTGATCTCCTCCGGCGTGAGGTAGAGCAATGCATGCGGAGGCTCATCTTCATAGGTGTCTGATGGTGTGTCTATAGGTTCATTTTGCTGATTATACAGCTCAAGCAGGATAGCTACAACATGCTTGCAGCCATATCCAGGATAGGGGCAATCACACTGTGCACGAATTCCGTCATTGAGAGTGATTTCTGTCTGATAGTTGCCATAATTGCCGTCTACCTCAAAGAGGTAGCGGTTTTCAGAGCTGTTTTCTTCTATCTTCCGATAGGCCCCTATTTTCTGGAGCGTTGTACCTCTGGAAAATATGGCCTTGGAGTCAGCAAATTTGCGGATATCATTTATGTGGAGCGTGTACATGATGGTTTACTGAAAAAAATGATTGAGTATTTGAGGTATGGAAAAACATGATGTGGAAGAAGCATAGTATACTACCTGAATTGAAGCGTACAGCTAAAAACACCTTTATCAAATCGAGCCTGCAAAACGCATTGGTCCGGGCCGCCTATAACATTTTTTTTCTTAGCCACCAGTAAACGTTTGCCATTGCTGTACTGCTCCAGCGACGCTGCCGCAATGAGTAGAGAATATATAGGTTATCGTTATTTACGTTCTTTTAAGGTAAAAAGGATAACCAAAACCGTTTGCTTCCGCCATCTCATCTGCAAGGAATACAATGCTATGAACCCTGAAACAGCACGCAACCGTTTGACTGGCACCGGAGCCGACCTGTTAAACGACCCGCAAGTGCAGAAACTGTATCTTGGTGGTTGAAAAAGAGCGCCTGACCACGTTTTGTAGAACCCCAATCTTTTTACAAGCCAGAAATATGCCTGAGCTTGCTGGCCTGGAGAGGTTCTGTTTTAAAAGGTGATTGTTTCTTAAAGGATTCCCTGGTTAACCTGGATCTCGTTGTCAATCTTGTCTGGGTCAGGAGAATTGTACCGAATCAGGTTTCGGAGGTGGAACAGGCTGTCTGGGTCGATTTTGGTGAATTGAATGGCCAATTGAGTGGCATTTTGGCGTACAATATTACCATGTGCTTCAATGGTGGGGCCATCTTCAGGATTATCCCCTAAAACGACCTTGACTGTGCAGGTTTTTTGTTGAGCATATTCGGGTTGCAATGAGATAAGGCAGCCGCCAATGGATACATCTTCAACTTGATCGACACGATGTTCACTCCCGTCTTCCAGGATAATGAGTAACTGAAACTGAAGCGGGATTCGCGAAAATTTTCTTTTTTCTGACTGCATCCACTGCACCTGAGCTGGAGGTTGCTGGAAAATTACACCTTACTTATGTGTATCGCAGATAGCATTTCCAGTGCAAGTTATTTTCCACGCATCGATTTGTGTTGTTTACCTGTGATGGGGAAAATTTGGGCCAGCAATGCTTGATTAGCCTGGGTGATCAGTTGCCCTGCGCTTATACTCAGGATGACAACGACACTCCTCCATATATGTACAGATGTGTGCAACCGCATCTTCTTCTGAATCAACAAGGGTAAAAAGGTCGATGTCTGTTTCTGCAATGCAGCCATTACTGAGCATCTCCGTTCGTACCCACTCAAGTAGCCCCTGCCAATAGCTGGTTCCAAAAAGGACAACTGGAAAACGCCTGATTTTAGTTGTTTGAATCAGGGTCAGGGATTCAAAGAACTCATCCATGGTACCAAAGCCGCCGGGAAATATGACGTAGGCCATGGAGTGCCGCATGAACATCAGTTTGCGGATGAAAAAGTAGCGGAAGGAGAGGCTGATATTTTGATAGGGATTGGGCTGCTGTTCTCGGGGCAGTTCAATATTCAGCCCGATAGAGAAGCCTCCGCCTTCTGTGCAGCCACGGTTGGCGGCTTCCATGATCCCAGGTCCACCGCCGGTGATGATGGTCAGCCCGTTTTGGGCCAGCAGGAAAGCTGTGGTTCTGGCCGCCTGGTAATAGGGTGAGTCTTCCTTAAAACGAGCCCCGCCAAAAATGGACACTGCCTGATCCACATCGCGGAGCGAATCAATACCATCAATAAGTTCGGCCTGGATACGAAATATTCGCCACGCCTCTGTGGTGCGCAAATCTTCCATGCAAGGTAAAAAACACCCCTCTGGCAGGGTAATGTCAGAGGGGTGTTAAGGGGAATAAATTAGAGCATACCTTGGAAGAAGTCGTTGCCTTTATCATCTACGAGGATGAAGGCTGGGAAATCAACAACGTCAATTTTCCAAACAGCTTCCATGCCAAGCTCTGGATAGTCCAGACACTCGACCTTTTTGATGTTTTCTTCTGCAAGCAGCGCAGCAGGACCGCCGATGGAGCCCAAGTAGAAACCGCCATGCTTTTTACACGCATCGGTTACCTGCTGAGAGCGATTACCTTTGGCGATCATCACCATGGCACCACCTTGGCCCTGGAGCAGGTCAACATAAGAATCCATCCGACCGGCTGTGGTTGGGCCAAAAGAACCTGATGGCTTACCTTCAGGAGTCTTTGCAGGACCTGCATAATACACAGGATGGAGCTTCAGGTATTCAGGAAGCGGCTTGCCAGCATCAAGCAGCTCTTTCCACTTGGCATGGGCGATGTCACGGCCAACGATGATGGTGCCGGTGAGCGAAAGTGGGGTGGCAACAGGATGCTTGGTAAGTTCAGCCAGTACATTTGCAATGGGCTGGTTAAGGTCAATTTGTACCGCGCTGGATGCATCACGGTCACG
>PDWI01002031.1_pt1 | contig 31223 bp, 25 predicted proteins | sample 1430891 | NCBI WGS metagenome assembly PDWI01 (sample SAMN01162508, study PRJNA174530) | Oral metagenome, whole genome shotgun sequencing project. | biome: Marine environment; feature: Marine mammal; material: Swab sample of the gingival sulcus; isolation source: swab sample of gingival sulcus... | reverse complement strand
GACCGCCAATGCCCAGAAGGATGCCTGTGGCCTGACCAACCCGCGTACTCCTACGGATGCGGACGTTGCTGCAATCTACAAGGCTGCAATGTAATCTCTTGTAGAGTGTACTTGGACGAGGTCTGCTTGCCACAGCCTGTGGCACAGCAGACCTCATTCCTGCATCTGTGACGGTTTAGCGCCTGGCCTTGCATAACGTATTGATAGACGATCTGTATAATCAATTACGTCACGGCCTTGCATCTACACTGTTTTTGAACGCTCATGGATTCAGGTTAGTATTGATCAACATAATTTTGTGGTAAGCAGAAGCTGTTATGGGATACGGCTTCTTCTTTTGAATTATGTGATGCAGGCGCCATTCTCCTTACACCTCTGCATCACATGATTACCACAACATATTTCTTCGGGTCGGGATGAGTATTCTTCCGGCCTTTTTTTATAGCTTAATAAGTCTGCCCATTCAGAGGCGACTACTTTTTTGGGGTGTGTTTCCTTTTTGCAGCAGGGCGGTGAGGTCTCTGGTTGGGTAACGCTTGTGTCAGTACCTTTTTTTGTCGTTCTTTTTGCTCCCTTTGCTTTTCTACAAAGCAGGGCTTCCCTGACCAGGGATTTTTTTCCGTCCAGTACATGAGAGTCGACCAGGTGGAAGGCGTGGGAGTGAAAATCTGAATCTGACGTGGAATCACTTTGAGCACTTTTCGGGCATAGGACTTAAGCTCTTGCATACTCTTCATGGTGCTTCCAGGGTGGGCGGCAATAAGGTAATAGGTTAAAAAGAGCCGCTTTTTTTGCTCCCTGGCAAGGGTTGTGAAAAGTTTTCTGAAACCATCCAGGCTTTCTATTCCCGGCTTGCCCATGGCATCAAGCACTGCTTTGGAGCAATGCTCTGGTGCAATTTTCATCTGTCCTGAAATATGGTGTTTGATAAGCTCTTTCAGGTAGGCCTTGCCGTGTTGTTTATCTGCCAGGATCATATCGTAGCGAATACCTGAAGCGATAAATATTTTTCGTATCTTTGGAAGCGCTCTAAGCTTTTTGAGCAGTCTTATTTGTGGCCCGTGATCAATGGGCATGGTGGGGCAGGCAGAAGGAAAGATACACCGTTTGCTGTCACAGGTGCCCAGCTTGATTTTTTTCCTGCATTCAACACCCCACATATTGGCGGTAGGCCCGCCAACATCGGAAATAATCCCTTTAAACGCAGGATGCCTGGTGCATTCGCTCACTTCATCAATGATGGACTGCTCACTGCGACTTTGCACTGTCCTGCCCTGGTGGACGGCAATAGCACAGAAATTACATTCCCCATAGCAGCCCCGATGGGTGGTTACAGCAAATCTGATGGTGTCAAGCGCTCGCACCTTACCTTTCCTGGCATAATATGGATGAAGCTCACGCTCAAATTGGAGGGTATACAACTGGTCAAGTTCTGCGGTGGTCAGGTTGGGTTGAGGCGGGTTCTGGATGAGAAAGCGGTTGTCATGTTGCTGGGCTAAACAGGTCGCTGTTGCAGGGTCGGTGTTTGCATAAAAGGTGCTGAACATGGCAGCAAAGACTGACTTCTCCTGTTTGCACTCCTGATAGGAAGGAAGTACAGTAGCCCCTTGTGGGGGAGCTGGTGCTTTGTAACAAAGCCCCTTTATGTTGTGTGGAGAGCTCTTTTCAGCCAGGGCGTGCGCCAGTTGCACCACACTGTGTTCTGCCATGCCATAGAGTAGGTAGTCAGCCTTGGCGTCAAAAAGTAGTGAGCGCCTGATGGAGTTGGACCATGCATCATAATGGGCAACTCTTCGTAAGCTGGCCTCAATGCCGCCCAGCACTATGGGAGCAGTATTTTTAAAATGTTGCCGGATAAGGTTTGAATAGATCAGCGTGGCTCGATCAGGGCGAAGGGTATTCCTCCCGCCAGGTGTATAGTCATCCTGCTTCCTGCGCTTGTTGGACGCTGTATAGTTGGCCACCATGGAATCAACTGAGCCACCGGTTACCCCCCAAAAGAGCGCTGGTTCACCAAGCCTGGTCATATCGTCGCCGCCTGTAACATCCGGCTGGGCAATGATCCCCACTCGAAACCCGGCTCGCTGCAAAACCTTACCAATGACCGCCACCCCGATATAGGGCGAGTCAATATAGCTGTCTCCGCTGACTAAAATAACATCAAGTTGTTGCCAGCCGAGTTTGGTCAGCTCAGCTTTTGTGGTGGGAAGAAACATCAGGGAAACATCAGGGTAAGGTGGTATGGTTTACGTCACAATAGTGCTCCCTTACTTTACGTATATACTCTTCAGGTGCAGGAATTGTTGGCATGTTAAATGGCAGGGAGAGCTGGCGAAAGGGTGTTTTTTGGTCTTGTTGCTCTTCTATAAGATTGGAAATGCTCACTCCAAGTAAACGGACCTTCCGCATTCCGGCTTCTGTAGCAGCCACCAGCAATGGCAGCTGTTCCCAGATATCTGCTGTGGAACGGAATCCAGAATGTTTGCTGGCAGAGCGGGTGATGGTTGTGAAGTCATCATAACGCACCTTGAGCGTCAGGGTTTTGCCCCACATCTTTTTTCTTTGCAGCGCCGCTCCTACCTTTTCGCTGAGCGATTCCAAAATTTCTATAACCTCGCCCAATGCTGTGAGGTCAGTCTGAAAGGTGGTTTCGGTGCCAATGGATTTTCGCTCCCGGTGGGTTTGTACTGGGCGGTGGTCAATGCCTCGGGCCATATCAAAAAAAATGGCGCCAGAACTCCCAAAGGCTTTGGTGAGCTCTGCTTTTGTCCGTTTTTCCAGGTCGTGTCCAGTTTTTATCCCCAAACGGAGCATTTTTTTTTCAGTGACCTTACCAACTCCAAAAAAACGTCTGATGGGCAAACTGCGCAAAAAAGATTGCGCTTTTCCCGGTGGGATTACAGTCAACCCGTCGGGTTTGTTTTGGTCAGACGCCAATTTTGCCAGAAATTTATTGTATGAAACCCCTGCTGATGCTGTTAATCCGGTGGTTTTCAGGATATCCTTTCTGATGATTTCTGCCAACCTGGTACCTGAGGGCTCGTTAAGCGTATTGCGGGTCACATCCAGAAACGCTTCATCCACAGAAAGCGGTTCGATAAGCTCAGTGTACTTGCTGAACAGCGTCATTAACTGTTTTGATATTTCCCCATAGCGATTTTTTCTTGGCTTAACAAACACCGCATGTTTGCAAAGGCGGTAGGCATGAGCACAAGGCATGGCGGAATGAATGCCAAAGGCGCGAGCCTCGTAGGAGCAGGCTGCAACGACCCCCCTGCCTTGAGGAGAACCTCCCACTATAACGGGCTTGCCACGCAGTTCCGGGTTATCGAGCTGCTCAACAGAAGCGAAAAAGGCATCCATATCAATATGGATAATTTTTCGCTGTTGTACCCTGTTATCTGTTGTTTTTGCGTCGTCCACCAGAAGGAACTACAGTAAAAGTTACCCTAAAATGTGCTATTTTGAGGAGTAAGATGATATTTCTGTGGTAATTGTTGTTCCCAGCGCATACACTTACACGAGTGTAATTGATTAATTCGTAAAGATACTATGTAGATGTATAAGAAACAACAAAAACAACTCGTTGCAAACCCTGCTGTTTGGCTGATTACCGGGGTGGCTGGATTTATTGGCTCTAACTTGCTGGAAACGTTATTAAAGCTTGACCAGAAAGTGGTTGGGATGGATAATTTTTCAACTGGATTTCAGCATAACCTTGATGAAGTGCAAGGTGAAGTAACGGCCACCCAATGGAGTCGGTTTCGTTTTATCAACGGTGATATCTGTGACGCTGCAACCTGCCAGGATGCATGCAGTGGAGTGGATTATGTACTCCATCAGGCAGCGCTTGGGTCTGTGCCCCGCTCCATTGAAGATCCGATAACCACCAACACAAATAATATATCTGGTTTTCTTAACATGTTGACTGCGGCACGGGATGCCAAGGTGAAGCGCTTTGTCTATGCTGCCTCCAGCTCCACCTATGGTGATCATCCCGGCCTGCCAAAAGTGGAAGATACAATCGGAAAACCGCTTTCACCCTATGCGGTGACCAAGCTGGTCAACGAGTTGTATGCAGACGTGTTTGCCAGAACCTATAACTTTAACGCCATTGGGTTACGCTATTTCAATATTTTTGGTAAACGACAAGACCCAGATGGGGCATATGCTGCGGTTATCCCCAAATGGTTTGGCAGCCTGCTTAAAGGGGAGACTGTTTTTATCAATGGTGATGGTGAGACAAGCAGGGATTTTTGTTTTATCGAAAACTGTGTGGAGGCCAACATCCTTGCCGCTACGACTTCCCATCCCGAGGCCGCAAACCAGGTATATAATGTTGCCTTTGGGCAGAGAACAACGCTCACTGAGCTGTTTGCCTATATAAAGGAACGGGTGGTTGCAAAAGTACCAGAAGTAGCACAGGCGGAAGCGACATACCGCGAGTTTAGACCAGGCGATGTCCGGCATTCGCTGGCTGATATCAGCAAGGCCCGTCAACTGCTTGGATATGCACCAGCGTTTTCCATCAAAGACGGGCTTGATAAGGCCAGCGACTGGTATTTGCAGCGTTTTTCAGCCTAGAAAGAATCTCTTTGTGGTGTAAAGGAGTTTGTCCATGTCCAGTTCGTTTGGGACCTTATTTAAGGTAAGCACGTTCGGAGAATCACATTGTAAAGGGGTGGGAGCCATTGTGGATGGGTGCCCGCCGGGAATGGAACTGACCGAGGCCGATATTCAGCCGCAGCTTTCCAGGCGGCGTCCCGGGCAAAGTGAGCTGACCACACCGCGAAACGAAGCCGATCAGGTAACCATCTATTCTGGTACTGAATTTGGCAAGACCTTGGGTACGCCGATCATGCTGTTGGTCCACAACAAGGATCAGCGGCCTGCAGATTATGGTGAAATGAGTACCATTCCGCGCCCATCCCATGCTGATTTTACCTATCAACTCAAGTATGGGACGCGTGCTTCAAGTGGCGGGGGACGTTCGAGTGCCCGAGAAACCATCGGACGGGTTGCTGCAGGAGCCATTGCTGAAAAGTGGCTCAACCAACAGTTTGGCACTGAAATTGTCGCCTGGGTCAGCAGCGTTGGTGATATCGCAGCCCCTGAAATTGATCATCAGGCTGTATCGCGTAAGATGGTTGATCAAACCCTCATTCGCTGCCCCCATCCCGAAATTGCAGCACAAATGCAACAGCGGGTGACAGAGGTACTGGAAGCCAGGGATTCCACCGGCGGTATTCTTACCTGTGTGTGTCGTGGCGTTCCTGTTGGACTTGGTGAGCCTGTTTTTGATAAGCTGGAAGCACGGTTAGCTCAAGCCATGCTCTCGTTACCTGCAACAAAGGGTTTTGATATAGGCAGCGGCTTTGACGGTACTGCGCTGCGTGGGAGTCAGCATAATGATCCCTTTATCCAGAAGGAGGGGCGGCTGGGAACGGTAACCAACTATTCTGGAGGGGTTCAGGGCGGGATCAGTAATGGCGAGCCCATTGTTTTCAGGGTTGCGTTCAAACCGGTGGCAACCATTGGTATGGTGCAACAGACCGTTGATTTTGAGGGCAATGCAGTTGAGCTTGCTGCAAAAGGTCGACATGACCCCTGTGTGGTACCGCGTGCGGTGCCCATTGTTGAATCCATGGCAGCGCTGGTACTGATGGATCTGGCATTGCAGCAGCAGGCAAGAGGTCTCGCTTGATCTCCACTTGATGTACGATAGACGTATAGATGACGACAAACCATAAAGATACCATTCTGGTTGTAGAAGATTCCAGGGTTAACCAGAAGCTTCTGGAACGACTGTTGATTGAAGACGGTTATAACGTCGTGCTGGCAGGCGACGCAGAACTGGCATTGTCGCTGTTGCTGGAGCCAGGCGGGATTGTGCCCGACCTGATCGTTTTGGATATTATCCTGCCTGGAATGGACGGGTTTGAGCTGTGCGAATATCTGAAAAAGGAGGATCGCTTTCAGGATATCCCGGTCATTTTTATTTCTGCTCTTGAAGAGGTGGATGATAAGCTGCGCGGCTTTGAGGTAGGGGGGGTTGATTATGTTACCAAACCCTTTCACTCCCGCGAGGTGCTGGTTCGCATTTCCAATCATCTTAAGCTGTGTCGCCTGCAGCGTCAGCTGGAGGAAAATGTCAGTCAACTGAGCCTGGAAAAACAGAAATCTGAGGCCTTGCTCTGTAACGTATTACCTGTCACGGTGGCAGAAGAGTTGATGGAGAAGGGCAGCTTTACGCCACAGTCCTACGACGATGTCTCCGTGTGTTTTATTGATATCATCAACTTCACTTCTGCTTCTGCCAAGCTCAAGCCTGAAGTGGTTATCCGGGAGTTGAACGAGCTGTTTTCTGGCTTTGATGATATTGTAGCGCGCTTTGATTGCGAACGAATCAAGACCATTGGCGATGCGTATTTCTGCACCTGCGGGCTTCCTACTCCTGACCCTGACAACGTAGAAAAGATGGCTGATGCAGCACTCACCATGCTCCGTTTTCTTCATTACCGCAACACCACAGCCGAGCATCGGTGGCAGGTACGCATCGGCATGCATGTGGGGAGTGTCGTTGGTGGAATCGTTGGTATTGATAAGTATCTTTATGACGTATTTGGCGATGCCGTCAATATAGCGTCCCGCCTGGAAGCGCTCTCAGCTCCCATGAAAATAAATGTCTCCTCGCAAGTTCAGCAGCGACTTGCCGGTCAATTCAGCTTTTCAGAATCAATCCAGGTTGATATGAAAGGAAAGGGGCGACAATCAACCTTTTTTCTGGAAAAGCGGTTGTAGGTTTCAGGTAGCTTACCTCTCACACCGCCATCCCTGCCAGCCAATACAAAAGCATCCCTGCTATAACTGTTCCGCCCAGGCTTTTGGTCTTCCAGGCAATCACAAAGGTTGGTATGGCAATGAACAGGTCCGGTTTGGTCATATCCAGTGTGCGAAGGCTTGTGTCAGTAAGCAAGATAGGAGCGAGCAGGGCACTTAAAATAGCCACCGGAATCAAGCTCAGCCAGTCCACCAGCCATTGGGGAAGCTGCTTGTGCGACAGGTAAAGCAGCGGCAGCCATCTGGGGATATAGGTTACCAGTCCCATGCCGGCAAAAAGGAAAAAATAATCACTTAACTGCATCGTTGCTCCTTTTCCAGCGTTTAATGTAAAACCCCAGCGTTGCTCCGCCTATGGAGGCTCCTACGATATAGGAATCACCAGGAATCAGCACATACCACAGCAGTGCAATGAGTGCTGTGGCAATGGCGGTGAGGAAGAAGACACGTCCCTGCAGCTGGTAGCAGAGCAGGCAGATAAACATGGCAGTCAGGGCATAATCAATACCGAACATACCCTGTGGAATGAACTGGCCAATCACTGTTCCTAAAACTGTGGAGATAATCCATACCAGGTTTGACAACTGATTCACCCCGATAGCACTCCATCTGGTCCATCCCTGATCCTTGAATCGTATCATATTTACTGCAAAACTCTCATCGGTGATCCCGTAAGCAAACAGAGACAAAAAACAGCGGTTGACGTTTTGCAAGTGGATTGCAAGGGTTGAACTCATCAACGCATGGCGCAGGTTGACCACAAAGGTGGTGGCAATGATGGAAAACAGCGAGGCGCCACTGGCCAGCATGGCGACACAGATAAACTGGGCGCTTCCGGCAAAGACCAGCATAGACATCAGCAAAACAGCCCACCATGGGAGACCTGCCTGTTGTGCAAGTACCCCAAGGGCCAGGCCAGTGGGGAAGTAGCCAAGGCAGATGGGCCAGGAAGCCTTAAAGCCTTCCCGGAGCTCTTTTACCAGGGGCTGTTTTGGAGGCGGGAAAGGATGGTTAGGGTTGTTGTTCTTCATTTTTTTCGATATGTATGTGTCGCGGATGAAACAGCATGCCACGATAAGGTGGCAGTATTGTAAGAGCTGATGAACGAAAAGAGGATCAAGTTGTATACAAAATTACGTTGCTCTGCAAATATTTTCCCTGTCAAGGAAAGGGAGCGTTCATGAAGAGGGCCGCCTGGAACATCACTGATCTGTGTGATCTTGAATTTTTTCTCAACCAGGATCAGGAGCTGTCCCGTACGCAGGGCGCCGCCGCACTGGTTGAGCGTGACCGTAAGCTGTATCGACAGGAGTTAGGCAAGAACCCGTCTACAGATGAGCAATCATTGGTTTGGTGCTGGTTGCAATTGGTAAAAGACCTCTACACACAAAAACATTCCCACCGCCATCTGCCAGGATCCATCTGGAAGGAACTTTCCAGGTATATAAAGTGGGTGTTTTTTTTAGGAGGAGGAGCCGCAGGCATTGCAGCGGTGCTTCCGTTTCTCATCTACACCGGAGAGAAGCCGCTTAATGTAACCGGATATGTTGGCTTTTTTGTCCTGTTGCAGCTACTGCTCATAGGCGTTCAGCTTATGTTTTTGGGCGTCCGCAGGGTGAGGAAAGAGCAAAATCCTGCCTCAATATTAGGTGCCATTGCAGAGCGGCTGTTGCTGATTATGGTGGAAAAAATGCGCCCGCTCCTGCAGCGGAAATACCCGACAGCAACCACCCATACTTTTGCTGTCCTGAAGCAGTCTTTTTTTACACCACCTGGGGATAAACTCCTGCTCCTGTGGATGGTCTTTAGTCTGATGCAACTTGCAGGAATCGGTTTTAACTGCGGTATTATAGTTGCCACTCTAAGCAAGGTGGTGTTCACTGACACCGCCTTTGGCTGGCAATCAACCCTTCAGATTGATGAGCAGCTTTTGGCGAGCGCGGTGAGCTGGCTTGCAATGCCGTGGAGCTGGTTACTCCCTGAGCAGTTAAGCTGTCCTGATTTTGAAGCCATCCGTGGTAGCCGGATTATCTTAAAAGATGGTATTCAAGGATTAACCACCCCAAACCTTGTCTCGTGGTGGCCTTTTTTATGTTGCTCTGTCTTTTTTTATGGGTTGCTGCCCAGAGCTGGGATGTTGTTTTGGGGGCTGTTTATGCAAAAACGACTTCTGGGTAAGTATCCATCCCTCAACAGGGCCGACATCAGGAGACTGCTGCAGCGAATGAGAACTCCTGCTGTAAACACCAGTGGGAAAAAGAAAGCCACAAAGCAGCAGGAGCCAGTCGTTTCTCCACCAGAACCAGCTCCTGCAAAGGTTCCACCCAGGAGTACGCAACCTGCCAAACGCTCTACATTGCTCCTCCTGCCTGATGAGCTGCAGGAGACTGGCTGTACTGATCAGATTGTAGCGCGGATACAGCGCGACAGCCAGAATGCAACAATCAGAGTGTCAGTATTTGGTGCCCTGGATACAAGCGATACCGAGGTGCTCCAGGAGATAAAGAACGTTGTCCAACAAGCAACCGTGACTCAGCTCATCATGGTTCAGGAAGGATGGCAACCACCTATTGCAGAAACGCTTTCGTGGCTCAAAGAGGTCAGGGAAGCTGTGGGGCAAGACCTTGTTATGACCATTTTGCTCTTGGGTAAACCAAAGGGTGGTAACGTTCTTGTCCCTGCAGAAAGCAGTCAGCTGGATATCTGGTCATTGAAAACAGCAGCCTTAGGCGATACGCACCTCTACGTCAACTCTTTGTTATCATGAATACTTCACACTCAATTCCCGTTTTTGCCATTGTCGGCCACCCCAATGAGGGAAAATCCTCGGTGTTATCCACCCTGGCAGAGGATGATTCCGTGCGGGTGAGCCCCATTCCCGGTGAGACTGTCCTGTGCCAGGAGTTTCCTGTACGTGTTGATGGACAGGAGATTCTCCGTTTCGTTGATACACCAGGTTTTCAGAATCCCCGCAAGACACTGCAGTGGATGCAGCGTTACCAGGGACCGGATGCTGCGTTGATGACTGCATTCATAGCAGCCCACCAGGATGACCCTGATTTTACAGATGATTGCGAGTTGTTAGGCCCGGTGGCAGAGGGTGCCGGGGTGATTTTTGTGGTGGATGGCTCCAAACCTGTACGTAATGTTGATCGAGCGGAGATGGAAATTCTCCGGCTCAGCGGTGCACCCCGGATGGCGATTATCAACAGTAAAGAGGATGATACGGATTTTCTCGCCCAGTGGCAAAGCGAGTTTCGCAAACATTTTAATGCAATCAGGGTCTTTAACTCATCCAGGGCCACTTATATTCAGCGCATTGAACTGCTGGAAAATCTGAAAGCTATTGACCAGCAGTGGGAACCGGCTCTGCGAGCAGTGGTGGAAGCCTTTAAGAGCGACTGGCAGATGCGGTGCCAACAAACTGCAGAGCTGATCGTTCATTTTGTCGGGTATGCGCTTTCGTATCACAAAACAGTTCCCTGTTCTGAAAACGAGCAAAAGGAACTCAGTGATAAGATGTGGCAAGCATTCCAAAGAGATATCACTCAAAAAGAACGAGCACTCCATAAAGATATTCGTCGCCTTTTCAAGCATAATATTTTTGATATTTCCCTCCCCGAGCATTCCATTTTGGAGGAAGATCTATTCAGCAAGACCACCTGGGAGTTTCTTGGCCTCACAGACAGGCAGCTTGTCATGGCCGGAGCCATGGGCGGGGCCGTTGTGGGTGCAGGGGTGGATGTAGCTGCAGCAGGTATTTCTTTTGGCGTGTTTTCAGCCATCGGCGGTCTGGTGGGAGCCGCAGCCACGGCGCTCAAAGGAAAAGAGTGGCTATCCGGGGTCAAGCTGCTTGGCATGCGGGTTGGTGGTGAGCAACTACAGGTGGGGCCTGCTGCCAATATCCAGCTGTTATACGTGCTGCTTGACCGCAGCCTGCTCTTTTATAACCATGTGATTAACTGGTCCCACGGTCGTAGAGATTACGACACTGCCCAGCTGCAAGAAGGGAATGTTCATTGCAAAGAGGGTGTCACAACTGGGTGGGGGAAAGAACAGCGAAAGATATGTACTGCTTTTTTTCAGGCAGCTGTATCTGGTAAGGGATGGAGCCAAGAGCTGCCTTATCAAGCAATGGGCGAGATGCTGCTGGCAGAATTGCAGACAATGTCAGAGAAAAGCCGATAACGCAAAAAACAACGCTGAGCTCTCACCTGACTACATCTCGACCACTGTTTTTGTAACCAATCACGGGGGTTGTACGTCTTCAGTATTCTCTGCTTCTGACCCGTTACGTATGTACTTGTATTCCTCACCGGTAGTTCTCTTTTAGCTCTTTTTTATTTTTTCCCCACTTTATACCCCGAATTGTTTTGCTTTCTGAGTAAAATATGGGGTGGCGTGTCGTGGTCTGACATAATTATGTTATCATTTCAGCTAGTTCACTAAATGCACCTTGTCAGCCGAATATATTTATCGCATAAAGAGCGATGATCAATTACATAAAATTTGTGCCTTCATCTCTGTTGTTAGCACTATATATAGAGTGTTTTTTGTATTTCTTGGCTGCTCAAACGCTTAATCTTTCGTCTGTTTTTCCTTGACGCTCCCTCTTTGGTGGTATAAAACAACAATAGGTGGCGTAAGGTGGGTTTAAGAGGTCCTCTATCCCTTAACGTGGTGTCGATGCCGGGAAAAATTACTGAATACAGATTCCGCAGCCGTTCTGAGCATGCTCTTGATGCAAAGGGACGGCTTAATATTCCTACCCGATTCAGGGAAGTGTTGCGAGAGGTGTATACAGAGACCCTGGTGGTCACCAACTGGGATAAATGTTTGCGTGCCTATCCGGTGTCTGAATGGGAATCCTTTGAAGAGAAACTCATTGTCCAAGGACAGAGTCAGCCCGGTTTTGGTGATTTTGTTCGTTATGTCATTTCCGGGGTCACTGAATGTGCCCTTGATAAGCAGGGACGAATACTCATTCAACCCACTTTAAGGGCTGAATTCGGTATTGAAAAAGAGGTGGTGCTCAACGGTATGCTGCGTCACTTTGAGATATGGGATAAAGCAGCCTGGGATGCTGAAAAACGCAAGACGCGGGAACGGTTTGCCGATTTCAGCTCCGGCCTCTCTTCTTTGGGCATTATGTAAATAACCATGGGTGGCAGCGGGCAGGATATACATGTCCCGGTACTTGCCCGCGAGATAGTACACTGGCTAGCGGCCAAACCCGGTGGAATATACGTGGACACAACCCTTGGACTCGGTGGACACACCACACTGATTGTAGAACACCAGCCAGATGTGCAGCAGGTGTACGGGTTTGAGTGGGATTCTGAGGCAGCTCATCTCGCTGCTGATCGTTTACAGGGACTGGAAAATCAGGTCACTGTTGTCAACTCATCCTATTCTAACCTAGTTCATGAACTGCGACAGCGGGGTGTTGAGAAGGTGGATGGGATTATCGCTGATTTTGGCGTTTCCTCTCTCCAGCTCGATTGCGGTGAAAGGGGCTTTAGTTTCAGGCAGGATGGTCCTCTTGATATGCGAATGAGCAATCAGGTGGAAACCACTGCAGCAGAGCTTGTCGCCCATGTCAGTGAAGAGCAGCTGGCAGATATTTTTTATCATTACGGGGAAGAGCGGCAGGCGAGAAGAATAGCTCGCTTTGTTGTACAGAAGCGCCAGGAAGTAAGCATCAGGACCACTGGGCAGTTGGCAGAAATTGTCGCCCATGCCGTACCACTGAAGTATCACCCCAAAAAGATCCACGTGGCAACCAAAGTGTTTCAGGCGCTGCGGATTGCAGTGAATAGAGAGTTTGACAATATTACCAGCTTGATTGAAAGCGCTCCTGCTGTCCTTGCTGAGGGCGGCCATATCTGCCTGATCAGTTTTCATTCCATTGAGGATCGGATCATTAAACAGGGGTTGGCAGCAAACCCGGCGTATCGGGTGGTAAGTAAAAAACCGATAGTACCCTCAGAAGAGGAAATAGCGAGTAATCCAAGAGCGCGGAGTGCCAAACTGCGAGTGGCACGGAAAAGACAAACCAGTGCTCAGTAGTATTGTAAAGCAGGAAATAATGGAGGAAGGAAAATGATGAGCAACGTAAGTGTTCGACCATACAGGCCCACCAGCACAATCCCTGTATCAAGAAGGCAGGTGCGACGCTCAGCACCGGTGTCCATCCTTTCCCCGTCATTCAAACGTCAGTTGCTTGGGGTGCTTGGAGCCGCTGCCCTGGCTGTGCTTGGGATTAGCCAGGTTTTCAGTTGGCAAAGCGGGAGGCTTGCAAATGAACTGGCTGCTGACCAGCAGGTAAAAAAGAGTTTAAGGGCTGAGCATGATGCCCTGCTGGCCGAGCGGGAATACCTTACTTCGAAAAGTCACATCCAGGCAGTGGCTGGCGTCAGGCTGGAGTTGTTTGATCCAACCACTGGCCAGATCCATAAAATGTAGTACGGATGGTTCGTTTTGATTCCCCCCGCATAATGCAACGCAAGCGGCGCCGCCGCTTGGTACTTATCGCAGGCATTTTTTTGCTGACTGCAGGCGGTGGTATCCTGCACTGGTGTCTTCCCTCCATCCAAAGCCTGGGCGGGAAACTCACCTCCCTGGTTAGCAAAATGAAGCAAGATTCAGCGGGTTATTTACCCGCTGACCCTGTTTTAAGGGGGACCATTTATGACCGTAACCTGGAAGAGATGGCTGTCTCGTACCCATTGTTTTCACTGTATGTCAATCCCCTGGAAATACGGGATCGTTTACAGGCCGTCCAGCTCATAGTGGAGGTGACTGGAGAAGAGCGAAGCAGCATTGAGTCAATGCTGAAAACTGCAGGCCGGGTGATAAAAATAAGCGATGATATGGATGCTGCCCAGGCAGAGACCATTGCCCAGAGCAAAGTGGCAGGTGTGTATTGCAAGGGGGAGTCGGTTCGGTTTTACCCAGCGCATACTGTAGCTTCCCATGTGCTTGGGTTTGTTGACGAAGGAGTGGGACTTTTCGGCGTTGAGGGGAAGTACGATACAGTCTTGAGTCCGGGAGCTTTCAGACAGGCTGATGTTGATGAGGTAGACTGGCAGGATCAGGAGGTGCTGGGGCTCTCTGGTGCCGATGTGGTGCTCACGCTTGATTTGGGGCTCCAGAAAAAGCTGGAAAACAGGTTTCGTAAATACCTTGCTGAGCAGGGTGTAAACAGGGGTATGGGGGTGTTGTTGGAGCCGTTTACCGGCAAGGTGCTCGCCGTTATGAATCATCCTGCCTATAACCCCAACTACTTTTGGAAGGCTGATGAGCAGGTTCATGCCAACAAGATCTACCAGCATAATTTACAAAAGGTGCTCATTGAACCGGTGCTCTCGCGAGCTGCAGCCATTGAACGGGAAGGGCTGGAGATGAAAAAGCTTCTTCCACCGACTGTTGCAGCGCTGGATTATGGGGTGGATGCTGAAACGCTTAGTCATTTTGAAACGCGACTCGCCTTCTCCCTGCCTGTTGCTGAGAAGTGGGCCGTTGATGGCGGCAGTCGCCGTAGAAGTGGAATGGATAAAACGTTGGACACTCTGACCGGGGCACAGATGAGTGTAGCACTGTCCTCTCTGGTCAATGGAGGTTGGCGGGTTATTCCCAATGTGCTGGATGGTATTTACGATCATGGCACTGAACGAAAATATGAGAGAAGGGAAAAGGCGGGGGATCGGCTTCATTTACTTGATCCTGCAACTGGTATCATGGTGCGTAAGGAGCTGTTTCGGCATGACCAGTTCCGAAAAAAGAAGAAGGACGAAGTCGTCGGGGCTGTTGCTCAGTATACAGGCATAGAGCTGAAAGACGGGCTGTCCAATTATGTGATGCAAGAACTGTATTACGGTCTGATACCAGCGAAAATGCCTAAATATTTGCTCCTTATGGCTGTTGAACGGGATGCACTTTTTCCCATGCCCAGGCAAAAGAAAACGGAAAAGCTTACTACCATCGGAAAAGATATTTTGCGGGCTGCTGTAAAGGCAGAGCAAGAGAATATGCTGGCTGCAGAGAAAACGCACCCCAGACAAAAAGATCAGGAGAATTTGCGTCAGTTTTTTATCAGCAAACGCCTGGATTTTAAAAAACAGGTTGACCCTTTAGCCACAGAGGTTCCTCTTATGCCGGAACTCAGAGGGTTGAGTCTGCGCAAGGGCATGCAGAAACTCAATCAAAAGGATGTTCTTGTTCGGGTACATGGTACTGGGGTTATCACCAGGCAAAATCCTTTACCAGGAGAACCGTTGGCAAGTGTTGATGAGTGCATCTTAACGCTGCAACTGGAGATATGATGCGTCTTTTTAAAGCAATACTGCCACATCTTGACTCTTACACTGTTGCGGTTGCAGAACTGGACCTTACCCAGGAAGCAACCAGCCTCACCAGTGACAGCAGGCAGGTGAAAGCTGGCGGCATTTTTGTGGCGCTTAAAGGGGCTCATCAGGATGGGCATGCGTTTATTGAGGCTGCAGCTGAAGCAGGTGCAGCTCTTGTTGTCGCCGAGCAAGCCTGTTTTACTGCTGAGCTGTCCGGTGATGTCACCACCTGTGTACTCCTGGTGGAAGATACCCACCTGGCCCTGGCTGAGCTTGCTGCAGCCTGGTATGACCACCCCGCAAAGACGATGAAGATGGTGGGCATTACCGGAACGAACGGCAAAACAACCTGCACCTGGCTGCTGGAAAAGGTATTGCTGGAAGCTGGCTATGTGCCAGGCGTGATAGGAACCGTGAGCTATCGTTTCACCGAGCCAGGCGGCGTCCATGTTATTCAGGATGCTCCTTTGACTACCCCTGATCCCATGACTCTGCAGCGCACCCTTCGCACCATGGTGGATCATGGCGTTACTCATGTGGTGATGGAGGTTTCCTCCCATGCGCTGGCACAGAAACGGCTTGGGAAGATGCAGTTTGATGTGGTTGGATTTACAAACCTGAGTCGGGACCATCTGGATTACCACGCCAGTATGGACGAATACTTTGCTGCTAAGCAGACGCTGTTTCACCGCCACCTCAAGGATGAAGGGATAGCTGTTATCGTCACCAAATCTGATGCCGATGGTCATAACTGGGGAGAAGAGTTAGCCCGTGCGCTGCAAACAAACACGGTATATCGTTGCGGCCTGGATGCGGATAACGATATTTACGCCAGCAAAAGCAGCCAGGATGAGAACGGTACAAGCTGCACCCTCTGCATTGCAGATAAAGAACTGCAGCTGGTATCACCGCTTACCGGGCAGTTTAATATACTCAATATGCTCACTGTGGCGGGGCTGGCTGAGGCAGTAAATATTGCTCCCCAGACAACCCTTGCAGCTTTTGCACGCCTTGACCGGGTACCTGGACGTCTTGAGCGGGTTATTTTGGATCGTGATAATCCTGGCGCCCAACCGACGATCTTTGTTGATTATGCACACACCCCGGACGCACTGGAAAATGTGCTCAAAACCTTGAAGCCGCTTTGTACAGGTCGGCTTGTTTGTGTGTTTGGGTGTGGTGGAGACCGTGACCGGGGCAAACGTCCTGAGATGGGTAAGGTCGCTGGCAGGTGGGCTGATATCGCCATTGTGACCTCAGATAACCCGCGTACCGAAAATCCTGATCAGATTGTTGCAGATATCCTGCCTGGACTTCAAGACGCAGGGGCTCAGCAGGCTGCACCAGAGCTTGTGTTTTCAGCTTCTGGAAAGGCCGCCATTTTTTGTGTGATAGTGGGTAGGGCTGAAGCCATTGCGCGGGTATGCAGCCAGGCCGGGCAAAATGACTGGATCCTTATCGCTGGCAAGGGGCATGAGGATTACCAGATCATAGGAAAGAAAAAACAGTTTTTCGATGATCGAATCCAGGTGCTTGACGGGTTGGCAACATGGTCAACCAGGAGGCTGGTTGAAGCCACAGCAGGGACGATTGTAGCAGGGGAGACATCTGCCTGTTTTCATAAGATTATAACCGATTCAAGAGCAGTAGAGCAGAAAGACGTCTTTGTCGCACTCCACGGCGAACGGATGAACGGTCATGACTACATCGACAGTGCCGTTGAGCAGGGTGCCGCAGCGGTGATCATCGATCAGGAGCAGGATACCTATCATCCAGATGTGACGTATATAAAGACGGATGATACCTTGGCCGCATTAGGTGGCCTGGCGCTCCACCGAAGACAACTTCTGGGGGAGCATCTTCTGGTTGCTGCCATCACCGGGAGTTCAGGAAAAACCACGGTCAAGGAAATGACTGCTCTGATCTTTGAGCAATACTTCAAGAGTCGCTCATGGCCTGAGACAAAGCTGCTTAAAACCCAGGGGAATTGGAATAACCGTATTGGGTTGCCCCTGTCTTTGCTTCCTGTCTCCGCTGCCCATGAAGTAGCCATTCTTGAAATGGGGATGAACAGTCGTGGCGAGATCGCGCAATTGACCAGGATCGCTGCTCCTGATATTGGCTGTATCAACAATGTTCAACCTGCCCACCTGCTGGGGCTTGGCAGTGTGGAAGGCGTGGCCGCCGCAAAAGGCGAGTTATTTGAGGAAATGGGGCCAGCTGGCATTAAGGTGGTGAATTATGATGACGCACTTATCCGTAAAATGGTCAAAGGTGATAAAGGGCGATTGATCGGTTTTGCTGTTACCCCGGCAGGACGGAGATACAACCCGGAAGTCACTGCCACTCGCATTGCTGATAAAGGGCAGCAGGGTTCCCGTTTTACCCTGACGCTGTCCGGCCACCTGAAAGCACGGGTTTGCCTGCAGGTTCCTGGTGTTCATAATGTGAGTAACGCCGCTGCAGCAGCAGCCATTGCCGTTGCCGCAGGTCTGCCACTAAAGACCATTGTACAAGGGCTTGAAAGCTACCAGGCTTTTGATAAACGAATGGCTGTACTTACGCTTTCGTGCGGATTGCGGGTAGTCAATGATACCTATAACGCCAATCCATCCTCCATGGCAGCAGCACTGCAAACGGTTGCAAGCTTTGATATTGATACACCTGAAACCAAGCGGGTAGCTGTTTTGGGAGATATGCTGGAGCTTGGTACTGCAGCAGAGTCTGCCCATCAACAGATCGGTGAACTCGTAGCAAAACAGGGGTACGACCTGCTCGCTGTTACCGGCGAATTTGCTGCCACTGTGGCACAAGGTGCCGTGGCAAAAGGTATGAGCCCGGACCAGGTGCATGTCTTTACAGAGACCTCTTCCATCGCCACCTGGATTTTTCACCTGATCACCAGCGGTGTGCTGAGCGCAAAGGACTGGGTGCTGCTCAAGGGATCACGTGGCATGCGCATGGAAACAACTGTGGATGAACTGGAACGGCTGTTAACCCCTTAGCTGGAATTATTATGCTCTATAACTTTCTTTACCCTTTATATACAGAGTACAGCTGGCTGAACGTTTTTCGTTACATCACCTTTCGTTCGATTGGGAGCTCGGTCACCGCATTTTTGTTCATGCTCATCTTTGGTCCCATGTTCATTCGCTGGTTGAAACGAAAACAGATTGGTCAGGTTGTCCGCAATGACGGACCGGAAACGCATCTGGCCAAACAGGGCGTACCAACCATGGGTGGTGCGTTGATTCTCTCTGCCATGATCTTTTCCACGTTGATATGGGCGGATTTGACCAATGGACTGGTATGGCTGCTGGTGGGGATCAGTCTGTTTTTTGGGCTTATTGGTTCTGTGGATGACATGAAGAAGATAAGTAAAAAAAATTCCAGGGGGTTGAGCGCCAGAGAAAAGCTGGTGCTCCAGGTGCTGGGTGCATCCATTGTCGGGCTCTATCTCATTCTGCATCCTGTTTATGACGGGGTGCTCAGTCTCCCGTTTTTTAAGGAAATTTTGCCTGACTTTGGGTGGTGGTATATCCCCTTTGCGGTTGTGGTGATTGTTGGCGCATCCAATGCGGTTAACCTGACCGACGGGCTGGATGGGCTTGCAGCCGGTCCCATCGTTATCACCGGTTCTGTGTATCTGATTTTTTCGTATGTGGCAGGGAATGCGGTCATTGCTGACTACCTGCAGATTCCATTTATACAGGGGGCCGGTGAGGTAGCCGTATTCTGCGGCACTCTGGTTGGTGCCTGCATGGGTTTTTTATGGTTCAACGCCTACCCAGCTCAATTATTCATGGGTGATGTGGGGTCGCTGGCACTGGGCGGCACTCTTGGGGCAGTGTCCATTATTACCAAGCAAGAGTTGCTGCTGGCCATTGTGGGGGGCATTTTTGTGGTTGAAGCGCTCTCCGTCATCCTTCAGGTTGGCTATTTTAAAATGACAGGCGGTAAACGAATTTTTCTTATGGCCCCCATCCATCACCATTTTGAGAAAAAGGGATGGGTGGAGCCCAAGGTTGTGGTTCGCTTCTGGATTGTATCGATAATTCTTGGCTTGATAGCCTTGGCTACCTTAAAGCTGCGCTGATGCATACATCTCTTTCTCATAAAAAAGGAGTGGTTTTAGGGTGTGGTACCGCTGGTATGTCTGTCATTCGCTATCTGGCAGGCCAGGGGTTACCCGTTGGCCTGTCAGATGTTAATCCAAGAGAAACGTTAGCCCCGGCAGTTATACATGAACTGGAGCAGTTGGGTGTGGCATGTGAGTTTGGGGCACATACGGAAACCTTTATTGCAGCCTATGACTTTGTGGTGCCAAGTCCAGGTGTCCCCCTGGACCTGCCAGTGATTACCCAGGCACAGGAAAGGGGGCAGGAAATTGTTGGAGAGCTGGGGCTTGCAGCTGGAGAGTTTACCTGTCCGGTTCTCGCCGTTACCGGATCAAACGGAAAAACCACGGTGACCTCTCTGCTGGGTGACATCCTTAAGCAGGATGGCAAAAAGGTTTTTGTCGGCGGCAACATTGGCAGACCTTTATTGGAATGTTTTTCCGGTGAAAAACCGTATGAGGCTGCAGTGCTTGAGTTATCCAGTTTTCAGTTAGAGTTAGCAGGATCGTTTACACCCGATGTTGCGCTGGTTCTTAATATTACTCCAGACCATTTAAACCGCCACCATACCATTGAGCAGTACATGGCAGCTAAAATGAACATCACCGTCAACCAAACCCATGGCGATGCATTGATTGTAGGAAGCGATGATCCGTTACTGGTCAAAGTGAAAGGTGGTCAGGGAGTAGATACGTTCAGCTTTGGCTTTGGTGATGGGGCAACCGCACGAGTTGGTGAAATGGAGGTTGAGCTGTTATGGGGCCAGCAAAGGAGCCCAGCGGTTGAAATCTATGCCCTGGAAAACACTCGATTGCTCTCTTTTGTGAATCGTTTGAACGCTGCTGCAGCAATCCTGGCAGCTCGACGTGTAGGCATCAGCCAGGAAAGAATACAGAGGGGGCTTGAACTGTTTCAACCGCCCCTGCACAGGATGACTGAGGTCGCTGTAATAGATGGGGTTCAATACATTAACGACTCCAAAGCCACTAACCTGGGCGCTTTACAAGCAGCCTTGAATGGATGTACCAAACCGGTTGTGTTGATTGCTTGTGGCCGGGATAAAGGCAGTGACTTTACTGAGCTGCAGGAGGTGGTATCCCAAAAGGTACGTCACCTGATTGTCATGGGAGAGGCTGCTGGCAAACTGCATCAGGCGCTTGGTCATCTTGTGCCTGCAACTCAAGTGTACTCCATGGAAGAGGCTGTGACGACAGGGGGGAGGATGGCAAAAGATGGTGATATGGTTTTGTTGGCACCAGGGTGTGCGAGCTTTGATATGTTTTCAAGCTATGAAGAGCGTGGAGAGGTATTCATGGCGTGTGTAAGAAAGATGGCCCAAAAGAGTAAAAAAGAGCAGGTGAGTTCATGCTGAAAATTTGTTGTGTCTGCAGCAAAATCGAACATGAGGGGCAGTGGTTTGCAGGAAGTGTTCATCAGGATGCAAAACATTGTAGTCATGGATATTGTCCCGATTGTTTAGAGGATATCATGACTGAAACAGAGCAGTATTTCCGTGGCTATACCAGGGGAGTGGAAGCGTCATCCTGGATGCAGAGGGTGCCCGTTTGAAGCTTGTTGTTACGGGCGGTGGAACCGGAGGACACCTGTTCCCCGGCCTTGCTGTAGCAGAAGCTGTTGCAGAACACATTGCAGGTGCAGATGTGTTGTTTATCGGTACCTCACGGGCCATTGATCAACAGGTTTTTGCTCAAACCAGGATCAAGACAGCAACCCTAAAAAGCAGCGGCATTAAAGGGATGGGGTTGGGGGGGAAAATGAAGAGCCTTCTTTCTCAGCCAAAGGCTCTCTACCAGGCAGTAAACATGCTCAGAGCGTTTCAGGCAGACCTGGTGTTCGCGGTTGGTGGGTATGTTACCGGGCCAGTGATCCTGGCGGCCAAGCTCCTTGGTAAGCCGGTATGTATCCATGAACAAAATTCGGTTCCTGGCTTGGCTAACCGTTTAGCTGGTAAGCTGGCCGACAGGATATGCACCTCCATCCCTTGTGGAGAGTATTTTCCTCAAGCAAAGGTTATCCAGACAGGTAACCCGGTCAGAAAACCCATTCTTGAGCTGCAAAACATGGCCAAGGATTGGAGCCAACCGCTGCATATACTTGTTTTAGGCGGGAGTCAGGGGGCGCATCAGGTGAATAGGGTTATGGTGGAAGCGGTTGAAATTCTCAGCGCCACAAGCGTACCCTTTTTAGTGACCCATCAAACAGGGCAACAGGATTATGAGCGGGTGAGTATGCGGTATAAGGAGTTGGGTGTTGAGGCAACTGTCCAACCCTTTTTTACGGATATGGCAGCGTTGTATGCAAAGGCTGACCTGGCAGTCTCAAGAGCCGGGGCAACTACTCTGGCGGAACTTGCCGTAACCGGAATACCCGCAGTGCTCATTCCGTATCCACATGCTGCAGATGATCATCAGCACACCAACGGCAAGTATTATGCTGAAAGTGGTGGGTGCTGGCTCAGAAAGGAGGATGAACTTGATAGTGGCTGGCTTGCTGAATTTTTGCTGAAAGCGGCAAAAGACCCTGCAACGGTTCTTGCAGAGCCTTCGGCCAGAATGAAAAAACTGGGCATGGCCGACGCCACTGATACCATTGTAGAGGTGTGTTGGCAGCTGGTCAGAAACGGAAAGCTCGCTTAAGAAATCAGGTTATGTATAGAAAAACCAAAAACATCCACTTTGTCGGTATTGGCGGCATTGGAATGTCAGGTATTGCTGAGCTGCTGTTAAACCTTGGTTACTCTGTCAGCGGTTCTGATCTGCAGTCCACCAGCATCACCAAAAAACTGGAAGCGCTTGGGGCAAAAATCTACAAGGGCCATGAGCGCCAGTGGGCAGAAGGGGCTGACGTGGTGGTTACCTCAACGGCGATCGACGCAGAGAATCCTGAGGTACTTCAGGCCCATGATAATCATGTACCGGTTATCCAGCGGGCTGAAATGCTGGCCGAACTTATGCGGCTCAAAAAATATGGGATCGCCATTGCCGGCAGCCATGGCAAGACCTCGACCACATCGCTTGTGGCAACCATTTTGGGAGAAGCTGCGTATGATCCCACAGTGGTGGTTGGCGGTAAGGTCGCAAGCCTTGGCGGCAGCAATGCAAAGCTGGGTGAAGGGGAGTTTCTGGTTGCTGAGGCAGATGAAAGCGATGGCTCGTTTTTAAAGCTCTCTCCAGTCATAGAGGTGGTAACCAATATTGATCTGGAACATTTGGACTATTACCGGGATATTGACCACATCAAGGACGTTTTTTTGGAGTTTATTAACCGTCTGCCATTTTACGGGGTGGCTATTGTCTGTTTTGATGACAAGAATATTGCCCACCTGCTGCCACAAATCCATAAGCGGACCATTACCTACGGGCTGACGGAGCAGGCTGATCTCCATGCGACGAAAATTCAAACCCAGGATGGCGTCACTACCTTTATGGTCAAGCAGCGAGGTGTTGAGTTGGGTGAAATTACCCTGCACCGTCCAGGAAAGCATACTATCTATAACAGCCTGGCTGCCATTGCAGTGGGACTGGAAATCGAGATCGCATTTGATGTAATTGCCAGGGCGCTTAAGGGATTTCAAGGAGTTGAGAGACGTATTGAGGTGAAGGGAGAGGCCGGGGGTATTCTGGTGGTGGATGATTATGGCCATCACCCCACTGAGATTCGAGCAACGTTGGATGCCATGCGCGAGTCCTGGCCCGAGCGGCGGTTGGTGGTTACGTTTCAGCCCCATCGGTATTCCAGAACCCAGGCCCTGTTTGAGGAATTTATCACTGCCTTTCACCGGGCAGATGTTTTGGTGCTAACCGATATTTACGCTGCCAGCGAGGAGCCCATCGAAGGGGTGAGTGCAGAGGCATTGCGGGAAGCGATCAAGCAGCATGGGCAACGAAATACGCATTACATTGAAAAGCTTGTTGATACACCATCAGCCTTGTTGCCGTTGTTAGAGGAACATGATGTGGTTCTCACCCTTGGAGCAGGAAATATTGTCCGAGTTGGTGAACAGCTGTTGCATCTGCTTGCTGAACAAGAGGCGTAAAAGGTGGATGGTCGTCAGCGTCAACAGCTTGCTCGGCGTTGCCGGGCGGTGGAATGGGATGTTGATATGGGTACCTATTCAACATTGAGAACTGGTGGCCGGGCTGCAGCTCTTGTCCGGGTTGAGAATAAAGAGGAGCTGCGGAGTGTGGTACAATGGCTGAACCAGCAAAAGCTCCCCTGGCAACCACTGGGAGGCGGATCAAATATCCTGGTGGCAAGCGATCCTTTTCCAGGGGTATTTGTTAAACTGGCGGGGTGTTTCACCGGGCTTGAGCTTATGGAACACACTGAGCAGCAGAAAAGGGTCAAGGTCGGAGCCGGGTGCAGGTTAGCTCAACTGATTGCCTTTTGTCGGCAGGAGTCGCTGACAGGCATGGAGTGGGCAACGGGGATTCCTGGGACAGTCGGCGGTGCTATACTCATGAATGCTGGAGCACACGGCGGACAGGTCGCTGATTGCCTTCACGCTGTAACTGTTTTTACCCAGGCGGGAAAAGAGCAGGAGCTGGCTGCTGAAGAGCTGTCCTTTGGCTATCGAAAGACGGTTTTTCCTGGCCGCGGCTTGGAAAGCATGGCCTTGATAGTTAACGCTACATGTACCTTTCACCCTGGTGATACTCAAGTAATTGAGCAACGGTGCAGGGAATGTAGCGGCTGGCGCAGGCAGCATCAGCCTCTGGGCAAGGGCTCAGCAGGATCTTTTTTTAAGAATCCTCCTGGAGATGCAGCTGGCAGGCTAATTGAAGCGGCCGGGCTCAAAGGTACTCAGATAGGAGGTGCCCTGGTCTCTGAGCAGCACGCCAACTTTATTGTGAATACCGGAACAGCAACACCACGAGATATTGTTGCCTTAAAAGAATTGGTTCAACAAAGGGTAGAGGAACAATTTGGCATTCTTTTGGAACCAGAAGTTCACATTTACTAATTGAGCCGTAAAAGGATTATGGTAGCCTACAGCCCAGGCGGTTTTTCGCCTCATCACAAGCACAGCACCCCTCAAAAAAAGCCTGGGGTATTGGTACGTTGTGGTGAGCGACTGGGGAAGTTACTTGGGAAAAAGAAGAACGCCGGACCTTGCTCAGGATTCCAGCAGGCCGTTTTAGCAGCGCAGCAGCAACGTAATCCGACCCGGTATTACAAGGCGTTTGGCAGTGCAGCAATTATCGCACTGTGTCTGTCAGGGGCCATCTGGGGAACCAATACCCTGCTCATGCAATCGGATACCTTCAGGGTTACCGACCTCAGAGTCCGTGGAAATCGGGTAACCTCGCCTGAACAGATTTTATCTGCTGCCGGGGTTGAGCAGGGGATCAACCTGTTTGCCGTGAAAAAGAAAGCGGTCACCGGTCGTATTGCTGAACTGGATTGGGTAAAAGAGGCAAGAGTTACCAAATTATGGCCATCAGGGCTTGAAATCAGCATAAGCGAGCACCGACCCGTGGCACTTGTCAATGTGAAAAAAGGGGATGGTAACGTACTCTACTATATAGATAAATACGGTGAATTATTTGCTCAGGTAGAAAAGGGACAGGATGTTGATTTCCCTGTGATTACCGGTATTTCTAATGTGGATGGTGAACAGGGACTCACAGAGATATCTGAACAGAAAACAACCCAGGCAGCATTACACATATTGAAGTATGCTGCCCGGGGTAATGCCAATCTACCCATTCAGTCTATCTCAGAAATACACGTAGATAAAGATGAGGGACTGATAGTGTATCTGGTGGAGCATCCGTTTCCCATCTATTTTGGGATAGAGAACGTGTACACAAAATATTACCGGCTGGTAAAAATCCTTGAACGCTTGTATCGTAAAGAACAAATTGCAGGGGTTATGTACATCCGGGTGGAGTATATGGAAAATAAAATATTAGTTGCTCGAGCGGATTTTGACAGGTGAAGAATGGAAGAGATTGCAATGCGTGAATCCGGTGAATTGATTGCCGGGCTGGATATTGGAACAACAAAGATTCTTGCCGTTATTGGTGAGGTCTTTGATGATGGGATAGATATTATTGGCGTTGGAACTGCGCCTTCTTCAGGGCTGAAAAATGGTGTGGTGGTGAACATTGAAGCCACTGTAAAGGCCATTCGTCAGGCTGTTGCTGTTGCCTCTGATCAGGCCGGGTGTGATATCCAGACGGTGTATGTGGGCATTGCGGGGAACCACATAAAGGGGTTTAACTCGCCGGGCATTATCGCCATTAATAATCAGGAGATTAAAGAAAAGGATATTGAGGCAGTTATTAAAGCTGCGCAGACCGTCAAGATTTCTGATAACCAGCAGATCATCCATGTGCTGCCCCAGGAATACATGGTGGATGATCATACCGGAATCCAGAATCCGTTAGGCATGACTGGAGTACGATTGGTCACAAATGTCCACATTGTAACTGCTGATGTAACAGCCTTACACAACTTGGTCACCAGCTGTAATCGTTCTGGTTTGGCGGTTTCTGAGATTGTGCTGGAGTCGGTTGCCTCTTCCCATGCAGTGCTCACAAAAGATGAGATGGAACTTGGGGTTATCTTGATAGATATTGGCGGCGGCACAACTGACCTGGCTGTTTTTTGCAATGGCACCATTAAACACACCTGGGAATTGGCCTTGGGTGGCAACCATCTTACCAGTGACCTGAGTGTCGGGCTCCGTACGCCTCTGCAGGAAGCAGAAGAGCTTAAATACCTGTATGGTGGAGCGCTTTCCTCAATGATCAAGGACAATTTGATTATTGAGGTACCTACTGTTGGTGATCGTAAGCCACGCAAGGTTTCCCAGCGGGTAATGGTGGAAATTCTGGAAGCGCGGATGGAAGAAATCCTCCAGATGGTGAATAAAAATATCCATGCTTCCGGGTATCGCAACAAGATCAATGCCGGGGTGGTTATCACTGGCGGTACGGCACTCCTGGCAAACATTGTGGAGATGGCAGAACAAATTTTCGACCTGCCTGTACGCATGGGGTATCCGGATGGTGTTCGTGGCAAGAGCGAAGAGGTCCATTCGCCGCGCTGTACCACAGGCGTTGGGTTGGTTCAGTATGGAAGTAAGGCTAATCACTATGTGCCTAAAGAAGAAGGCAATGTCCTAAGCAAGCTGAAAAACTGGGTCAAAAACTATGTTTGAATTTAATGTAAAATAGCTTTAGTCAACCCACAAATAATGGTATATTCAATTTCAATTATACAAGGAAAACTGGTCTCGGGAGATGAGCATGCCGTTTAGAATGGCTGAGGAAGAATCTGTTGCTGTTATAAAGGTGATTGGTGTTGGTGGTGGCGGTGGAAATGCCATTAACACTATGGTTGAAAATCGATTGGCTGGCGTTGAATTTATTGTTGCCAATACAGACATGCAGGCACTGGAAAAGTCCCGCGCCGATATTCGGTTGCAGCTTGGCCCTGGTATTGCCAAAGGCATGGGTGCCGGAGCTGATCCGGAAACAGGACGAGAGTCTGCCCAGGAAAGTTATGAAGATCTGCAGGAAGCACTTCGTGGTGCAGATATGGTGTTTATCACAGCCGGACTTGGCGGTGGTACGGGAACCGGTGCTGCTCCTGAAATAGCCAAACTCAGTAAGGAAAGTGGAGCGCTTACCGTAGCGGTTGTAACCAAGCCGTTTTACTTTGAAGCCAAGAAGCGCATGCGCAACGCGGAGTCTGGCTGGGAACGGCTTAAAGAGTACGCTGATACCATTATCACTGTTCCCAATGACCGGTTGCTGGGGTTGATGAACAAGAACTCAACCCTGGTCGACATGATGAAGATGGTGGACAATGTGTTGCTCCAGGCGGTTAAGGGAATTACTGACCTCATCAATCTGCCAGGTCATATTAACGTCGACTTTGCTGACCTGAAAACCGTAATGAAAGAGGTCGGCCCTGCGATCATGGGCTCTGGTGCGGCAGTAGGTGAAAATCGGGCCAGTGAGGCAGCTAAACGTGCCATTGATAACCAACTGCTTGAAGATGTGGGCATTGATGGTGCACGGGGTATCCTGATTAACATTTCTGCAGCCCAAGACACCCTGACCATGAACGAGTTCATGGAAGCCTCTGCATTGATTCAGGAAAAAGCCCATGATGATGCCAATATCATCATTGGAGCACTGTTTGATGAGTCCCTTGGTGAAGAGTTGCGGGTTACTGTGATCGCTACTGGAATTTCAAGTATTGATGAGACAGAAACCATCTCGCAGCTGGAAGTGGTTGGGCGTAAGACAGAAAAACCCTCTTCACAGGTACCGGGGCAAGCCACTCAAGGGAAAGGTGTACCGGTTGAAGAGAAAAGACAATCTGTTGAAAAGACCTATACTCAGGCAAAACCTAATCAAAAACATCCTGGTCTGTCTTCCATGCCCACCCCTATTTTTGATGATCGGGAACATCACGACTACGATGAACCGGCTTATTTGAGGAAAAAGGCCAATTAGCAGAGGTCATTCCTTTTTATATGCTCCAACTCACAAGCCAGTATTTTTTCCATGCTCATCGAGCAGGGGAATGTACTGGCTTTGTTATTGTAACATAGCTGTTGCCTGTGTTTCCTTCCCTTGCCACTGAAATTGGGACTGTTCGGAAAAAATGGTCTGATCGGCTACCTGTAGCTCTCTTGTATCCCAATACCTACCCTGTAGGTGTCTCCAATCTTGGCTTCCAACTGGTGTATAGCCTGCTCAATCAGTACGATGAGCTGGTCTGCGAACGTTTTATGTACCCGCGTTCCGGAGAGTCGTTTCGTTCCCTTGAAAGTGGACGGCTGCTCCAGGAGTTTCCTGTTGTTTGCGTTTCCATGAGTTTTGAGGAGGATTTTCCCCGGGTTGCGGCAATGCTTGCTGCAGGAAAAATAGAACCCTTTGCAGCAGCCAGGGGAGGACGAATTGAGCCTGGCAATCCGATGGTGATACTTGGCGGTGTGGCAGCCTTCATGAATCCTGAACCTCTGGCTCCCTTTGCCGATATTGTCGCAGTTGGGGAAGCTGAAGGGATCTTGCCTGAGCTCGTTTCACTACTCCTTGAGAGCAGTGCCAAGGAGCGCAAAGAGCTCCTCTATCAGGTCGCAACCCGGTGCAAGGGATGCTACGTGCCTGGTTTTTATCATTTCGATTATGATGATCAAAGCAGAGTCAGCGATATCATAGCTGAAGAGGGCATCCCCCAAAGGGTTGAAAAAGTCTTGGCGCCTGCAAAGACCGAAGCAGGATATTCATCGCTCCTTTCACCGGAAGCTGAGCTGAATATGTTCATGGTGGAGCTTGGTCGTGGCTGTAGTCGGGGGTGCCGTTTTTGCGCGGCCGGATACATCTACCGCCCGCCACGGTTGTGGGACAGTGATGCGGTGCTTTCAGCCTTTGATAACTTGCCCCGGGAGGTACAACGGGTGGGTATGCTTGGCATGGAAATGGCCAGCAGTGCAACCTTAGACCAGGTGTCCTCGCATCTTGAAACCGCTCACTGTTCGCTTTCCTTTTCCTCGCTCAGGGCAGATAACATTTCCGATCAACTGCTCTCTCTTTTGGCTGCCTCAAACCTGAAAAGTGTGGCTATTGCTCCAGATGGAGCTTCTGAACGTTTACGCTCCATCATCAACAAGAATCTCCGTGAACAGGATCTTCTTTTGGCTGCGGACCGTCTTGCCGAGATCGGGATACACAACCTGAAGCTGTACATTATGATCGGCCTGCCAACCGAGGAAATGGCTGACCTTGAAGAGTTGGTTGCTCTTGTCCAGACCATGCGTAATCGCTTGCTCCAAAGCGGCAGAAAACAAGGCCGACTCACCGAACTGACCCTTTCAGTCAACTCCTTTGTACCCAAGCCATGGACACCCTTTCAATATTGCTCTTATGGCGGTTTGAGCAGTACGGCTACAGCAGAAGGAAAAGCCGTGGAGCAGTCAATAATGGCATTGAAGAAAAAAATACAGTATCTTCGGAAATCGCTGTCATCTCTTGCCAATGTACGGTTTAAGGTGGACAGGCCGGAACGGGTGCTTCAGCAAGCTGTTTTTGCCCGAGCTGATCGGAGAATTGCCCCGCTTCTGCTCGATCTTGGAATGGGAAAATACTCTTTTAAGCAAGGGCTTAAGCGTCATAACATCAGCAGCTACCACTATGCGGTGCGTCCCCGCAAAAAAGAGGAACGCATGTGTTGGGAGATCATTGATCACGGTATAAAACCTGGATATCTGTGGAAAGAATATGAAAAAGCAATGGCTGGAAAATTTACTCCGCCTTGTGAAACAGCAAGTTGCACGCGCTGTGGGGTATGTGGGGGCGCTCCCACGTCCTGACGTTTCACGTCTGCACCAAATGGTGTTCAGCGCAAGGAAAAGAGACGGACTCCTACCGTTCGAGCTGGTTAAGTATTTTGCCTTTACTGCGCTGGTGGCCCTTCTGCTCAGTTCCTTTGCTCTCTCCTGGATGATTTCCAACAACGCCCGTAACGTACTGCTCCAACGCAGCGAAGCCTACTCCAAGCTTTTTGCCGATAACCTGAACCGTCAGGTCTTTGTGCAGTTTGTGCTCCCGACTGTGGTCCGTTACGGCAGGATCGCCTTGTCTGAAGAAAAACAGTACCGACGACTGGATCAGATCGTGCGTAATATCACCCGTGGCATGCGTATCGATTCGGTCACCATTTTTGATGCTGGTGAAAACCGGATCAGCTACTCCACGCAGTCCGAACTGATGGGTAAGCTTGATATGGGGGGGCTGGAATATCACAAGGCACTGGAAGGGGAAAGCACAACAGTGCTGATTACTGGCGGTTCCCTGCTCAGTTTGCTGCCAGGCATGCCCGAAGTGTTTGGTACGCTGCGTACCTTTGTTCCTTTTCACCAGGAGGATCGGCAGGGTGCGCGAACCGGTGAGATCATGGGGGTGGTTGAAATCACTCAGAATTTAGCCGATGACCTGGAAGCTATTATCAAGCTCCAGGCCCGGATCATCGTCTTTTCCCTGTTAATCATGGGAATATTGTTTTTCATTTTAAGCCTTATTGTGGTCAAGGCAAATCGGATCGTGGAAAGACGTGCTGCTGAGCGTATCTCTCTGGAAGAGCAACTGAATGAGGCCCAGCGTCTGGCCTCGCTGGGAAAGATGGTGGCGACGGTATCTCATGAGATCAAGAACCCGCTTGGTATTGTCAGGTCCACTGCCGAGATACTGCGCAAAAGGATATCCAAGGTGGCACCGGGTAATGAACAGCTGGCCCATATTATAGTGGAAGAAACCACCAGGCTGGACACCATTGTGCGTGAATTCCTTGATTTTGCCCGGCCACTTGATGCCGCTAAAAAAATGGGTTCCTTGAACAGTGTGGTGGAACGGGTGCTCCACTTCATGGAATCTGAGTTTGATGCAAAGAAAATACACCTTGAGGTGAGCCTGGGGAATGTCCCCGACATTGAGCTGGATAGTGAGCAGATCTATCAGGTCGTGTTTAACATTGTGTTTAATGCGATCCAGGCCATGGATCAGGATGGTACACTCAGTGTACACACGGTTGTGGAGGATGTAGAGGGCGTTGTGAAGCTCCAGGTGAGTGATACCGGAGTTGGCATAGCAGCAGATAAGCTGGAGCAGATTTTCACTCCCTTTTACACGGAGAAAAACCGGGGTACCGGCCTTGGGCTTGCAATTGCCAAATCCATTGTGGATAAACATGATGGTCACATTCAGGTCCGCTCCACTCTTGGCGAGGGCAGCTGCTTTACCCTGATTCTTCCTCTAACCCAATCCGTAACATCGTGAACTCTGAAGTGGCCCCTAATCTGAACCACATCCCCCATTTTTTTAGTTGTATTCTAGCTCCAGTTCTTGGGGTGAGGCCCTCCCCCCGCGGGGGAGGGCCT